>Ga0209344_10000778_pt1 | contig 49225 bp, 46 predicted proteins | sample Cruoilmetagenom6_FD_187293 | JGI IMG/M metagenome (GOLD analysis project Ga0209344, IMG submission 187293) | Oil polluted marine microbial communities from Coal Oil Point, Santa Barbara, California, USA - Santa Barbara Oil Seep Sample 6 (SPAdes)... | ecosystem: Environmental > Aquatic > Marine... | reverse complement strand
GGCAAATGCTGTAAAACATGTGCATGAAAAATATGGTGTAAATATGCTGGGTACTATCTGTGCCGTTGACAGAGCAGTATTCCCAGCTTTAATGGAATATTGGGTGCCGGAAGTTGATGTTATTGGACTTCATGAATTAGTCGGAAATGCTCTTGTATTTCCTGGAGAACAGAAAAGAACAACAGACTTGCGCGGGGAACCACTTCCTGGGATGGAGGAGGACGGCGATGAATGATAAGAATATGATTATCACAGGCCTTATTATTTTTTGTATAATAATAATATTTCCATTTTTATATAATTTAGGTAGCACAGCTCCACCGCCAGAACCTGTATTATCAGAAAAGGCAAAAGCAGCAGGAGAATGTATAGCGCCTAAAGAAGTTATAAGAGCAGAACATATGGAAATTTTAGGGCAGTGGCGATTCTCAGTAGTTAGAAATGCAAAAAGAATTTATAAGGCTTCTAACGGAAAAGAGTATAACATGAGCCTTTCAAGTGGCGAAAATTCATGTATTGGATGTCATACGAACAAAGCTGAGTTTTGTGACAAATGTCATAATTACGCTTCAGTTGAACCCTATTGTTGGGATTGTCACATAGAACCAAAGGAGAGAAACTGATGGAAAGCAGCAAAAGACGCTTCCTAAAAGTAGCCGGACTTTCGGCAGCAGGTATCGCAGCCTTTCCAGCTATAAAAGGATTCACAAGTTCTGGCGAAAAACATAGCGATGCAACCACTCCCAAAATATATAAAAACCCTGATGCGCTTATGGCAAAAAGATGGGCCATGGTTATAGATATGAGAAAGCTTGAATCGGAAGAACAGGTTGAACCGATCATTGAAGCTTGCCATAAAATACATAATGTTCCGCATATTCCTACTAAACATCATGAAATTAAATGGATATGGGCCACTGAGTATAAACATGCTTTTCCAAGTCTTGGGCACAAACATATTGGCAAAAAATTAAATCACTTGCCGTTTCTTGTACTTTGCAACCATTGTGAAGATCCTCCCTGTGTCAGAGCATGTCCTACCCAGGCAACATTTAAAAGAGAAGATGGTATAGTTCTGATGGATTTTCATAGATGTATTGGATGCAGATTTTGCATGGCTGCATGTCCTTATGGATCAAGAAGCTTTAATTTTCAAGATCCTCGCACCTTTTTAAAAGAGACTGATAACAAATTTCCAACCAGGATGAAAGGTGTGGTTGAAAAGTGCAATTTTTGTGCAGAAAGGCTTGCTCAGGGCAAGCCGCCAGCATGTGTGGAAGCATCCGACGGTGCAATTGTTTTTGGTGATTTAGATGATTCAAATTCTGATGTTTGTAAATTATTGGAATCAAATCATTCAATCAGGAGAAAAGAAGGATTAGGTACAGGTCCTTCTGTTTTTTATATATTATAAGAAAATTTGTGAAGATTTTCACAAATTCTAAAATTTGTTCAGTAAGAGGTGGGTATGCTTGAACATGCGATAAAAGGAAGTAATAAATACTGGATATGGATAATTGCATTACTTGCTGTCATCACTATCGGGGGGCTTTGTTATTTAAAACAGTTTAGTTTTGGACTTGGAATAACAGGTATGAGCAGAGATGTTTCATGGGGTTTTTATATTGCCCAGTTTACATTTCTTGTTGGAGTTGCAGCAGGTGGTGTAATGCTTGTACTTCCATATTACCTCCACGATTATAAAGCTTTTGGGAAAATCACGATTTTAGGTGAATTTCTTGCTGTTTCAGCTATATGTATGTGTTTACTTTTTATTTTTGCTGATCTGGGACAGCCTGCAAGAGGGTTTAATGTACTTTTGCATCCAACGCCTGGTTCTGTTTTGTTTTGGGATATGATTGTTTTAAATGGTTATCTTTTTTTAAATATTTTTGTGGGATGGATAGTTCTGGAATCAGAACGTCACAGCGTTCCTCCTCCTAAATGGATAAAACCATTTATATATCTGTCAATACCCTGGGCATTTGGCATCCATACAGTTACAGCTTATCTTTATTGCGGTCTTCCTGGCAGAGGATTTTGGTTAACAGCAATCCTTGCTCCAAGGTTTCTTGCATCAGCATTTGCTGCAGGACCAGCATTTTTAATTATTCTTTGTTTTATCATTAAAAAATTTGCAAAATATGATGCAGGCAAAGAAGCTATTCAAACATTAGCCAAGATTATAACTTATGCATTAATAGCAAATGTTTTTTTCCTCATATGTGAGGTGTTTGTTGCATTTTACAGTAATATTCCTGAACACATGGATCATCTCAAATATCTTTATGTGGGTCTGCACGGACATGGAATACTTGTACCATGGATGTGGGCATCTGTAATTTTGATGGTGGTTGCAATTATCCTGCTTGTAAATCCTGAATCGCGAAAAAATGAAACAACGCTTCTTATTGCGTGTGTGCTTCTTTTTATTGGTACATGGATTGATAAAGGATTAGGCATGATTTCAGGTGGTTTTGTTCCCAACCCGCTTCACGAGGTTGTTGAATATGCTCCAACATTTCTGGAAATACTCATTACAATCGGTGTGTATGCTGCAGGTTTTTTTATTTTAACTATTTTGTTTAAAATTGCAATATCAGTTAAACAGGAAGTCGGTCATTAAATTTAACCAATTTGATATATAAAAACAGGCCATGATCTTGACCATGGAATAATTTTGCAGGTTGGGTTATAAATACTCCCTATAGGTATTTAATTATATAAAACCCAACCTAATTTAATTGGCGAACAGATATAAAATAATTTTCCCATATAACAGATTGCAACATATACCCTGCGAGTTTTTTAAATTCCCTTTTCCTTTATAAAAACAAAATACTTTTATGAGCGGACATCATCTTATATTAGGTGAGATTAAAGATTTTATAACCGGTAAATTTGTCAAAGAAACCCATGATGAACGTTATCGGCAAAAAATTGCCCGTATTTTGGTTAACATTAAAGGTTATAAAAAGGCCCGGATTAAATCTCAGAATAAATTTATTATCAATGTAGATAATAAAAAAGCTATGTTTTATGTGGATTTTATAATTAATAATAATGATAAAATCCACATGCTGATAAAATATGCCCCTGGTTCTATTGTAACACGCCATCGTTCAGTCCTTGCAGCATCAAGGCTTGTGTCCCCATACCAGGTTCCTGTTGCTGTTGTAACAAATGGACAAACAGCAGATATTCTTGAAGGTGATTCAGGCAAAGTGCTTTATAAGGGGCTTAATTCTATTCCTTCTAAAGCAGAACTTGTAGCCCTTACTGAAAATTATCAGTTTAGAAAGATTTCAAGTAAACAGGTTGAAATAGAATCAAGGATTATATATGCTTATGAAATTGATGGAGCCTGTCCTTGTGATAATAGTATTTGCAAATTATAAATATGAGACAGGCATTGATTTTTGATAATTGAAACATACAATATTGAAACATACAATGGGGAATATGTATGGATCATGCTTATTTTATGGAAAAAGCTCTTGACCAGGCAAGAAAAGCACTAAATCGCCATGAATTTCCAGTAGGTTGTGTTATTGTTTATGAAAATGAAATTATTGCTACAGGATATAGATCCTGTACAAAACAAAATAACCTAAATGAAACGGATCATGCTGAAATGGTAGCCTTAAGGCGCCTTGCAAGCTTGAACATAAAACCAAAAGGAAAGGGATTGATCCTTTATTGTACATTGGAACCATGTCTTATGTGCTTTGGCGCGATTTATTTAAGTAATGTAAGCAAAATTGTTTATGCATACGAAGATATAATGGGAGGGGGGACAAAATGTGAAATGTCATCACTTCCTCCGTTGTATAATAACCGTGAAATTTTAATTGTTCCACATGTTTTGCGCACTAAAAGTCTTTCTTTTTTTAAAAAATTTTTTAATGATTCAGAAAACAGATATCTAAGTAAAAGTATGCTTGCGATATATACATTAAATCAATAAGTACAACATAGAATAGATAATATCATCAAGGTTACTTGTGTATTTTTTGAATCAACAGATTAATCATCAGTAGATTTGGTTACTGATTTAATTTCGACTGCAGCATTTTCTGTATCAATTTCAATATCTATACCATCTTCAAGCGTTTTGTCACCTTTAACTTTATCAATATCTATACCATCTTCAAGCGGTTTGTCACCTTTAACTTTATCAATATCTATACCATCTTCAAGCGTTTTGTCACCTTTAACTTTATCAATATCTATACCATCTTCAAGCGGTTTGTCAATTTTAACTATATCATCATCTTCAAGCGCTTTATCAATTTCGACTATATCATCCTTATCATTTTTTTGTGTTATTTCTTCTGGAGCAGGTGTTTTTACAAATAAGTCCATATCGTTAAATTCTACACTAATTGGTTTGTCATCTTCTGATAAAAAAGCTTCCTTTAATGCATCGGCTATGCTGGATGCATATATTGCAGGAGGGTAAAAAAAGTTTTTTCTAAATAAGGAAATAATATCATCTGTCTTTGCACCCGAGTTAAATGCTTGCTGAAATACCTGGCAATCATATTTTACTTCACAAACTAGTGAATATATAGCTTTATCAAGTTCAGCATATTCTTTTATTATCAAAATATTTGTCACGGTATTTTTCAAAATAACATACTTTATCTTCATCTTATTTTCCCTTTTTGTTTAATAATAAGTAATTTACGGATTTAATAAGAAATCTTAAAACAAAATTTTACTAGCGTTTTAACCAAAGGAACATATACAAAATAACTTCACAATCTATACATCCAATCTTTAGATCATCTTTTTCTGACTTTCAATTTAAAATTTCTAAAATCGGTTGCCATTTTTGCGGTTTTTAAATTTCAGCCTAACAAATCCAAGTTAAACCTGGGCGAGTGCTTGTGAAAGTCATTTAGCTCATATTTCAAAACTTACAACAAAACCAAAAGCATAATAAACTGAAACATTATTAAAAACAAATTGCTTTTTCGTTATTAATTTAACATAGCATTTCAAAACATCAAGGACTATTTGATTAATTTATATTAATAAATATTGCAATTTTATTATGCAAATGTTAATTTTTAAATTATAAAGAGTAAGTTATCATAAATAGTTATATCTATTACAATTCCAATTGTATTGATGCTCATGAAAAATGTACTGAATGTAAATAAATATTTGTATATTTGCATTCAGTGTGTTGCAGGAATACAGCCCTTCTCGTAAAGCCATACTTTATGCCGCTTGATATTACTTTTTTTTAGTGGAAACATAATGAGGAAAATTCGATGTTGTTTTTATAAACATTGTAATGCCAGAAAAAGATGGGCTAAAAACCTTGCAATGAAATCAGTATTAAATCTGTTTGCCGCCAAATACAGCAACTGTTTATCAGGATTTTTGAGGGTAAAAAATATTTATAGGGTTGGCATAAACCTTCATGGAGAAGTATCCTCTGCATTTTCAGATTGTGTGGTTAAATCATTTCATAGAAACGATTTAAATAAGGAGTTATGTATATGGAAGATATCCAGCCAATTGATATTAAACAAGTAATGGAAATAATGGATGACGATGAGGAGCTGCTTATAGAATGCTTTGATGATTTTGTAGAAAGTATGCCTGAAAGTCTTGGCGAAATAGAAAAAGCAATTGGTTTGGCTGATGCAACAACTCTTTCTGAGGCTGCTCATAAAATAAAGGGGGCATTAAAATATCTTGCAGCAGAAACTGCTGCTGAAGTGGCATTTCAGATAGAATCCATTAATAAGAAAAATATGTTTGACAAAGCTTCTGAACTTTTCAAAAAACTCAACGATGAATGCAAAAGGGTAAAGGATTTTATTGCTCGATACAAAGCAAAATAGTTGTTATTTTTTTATAAATTATAGTATTTTCTGTTAGCCAGGCGATAATTTTAAAACTTTTATTGGTGACCATGATGTTAACAGCGTGTAGAATTTTTGTTACCAATTTTGAAAAGAATATGTATGGATAACGACGTTGATAATTTCAGTTTTTAAATGTTTGTTGAATATGGCATGCTGAGAAGTTGTGTCAATATCGAATAAATTCAAAAATATCAAATATTTCTATTGAAAATATTTTGAAAGTGTGGCTATATAGACTTATTACTTACCAAAATACATTGAGTTGAAAAAAACTACTTCAAATTACAAATTACAAATTACAAATTACAAATTACAAAAATAGTATAATATCTTTTATTTTAAATGCATTGTTTTTTAACCGATAAGATAAATGAGTCTGTTGATTTAGTCGATTTTTTAAAATTGACGCACATCATGCGGTGTATTACAGTGTCGAACTATACTACATGTTCTGGGTTGCATGTGTGTTTGGTAGTAAATCAACAGACTCATAAATGTTTATCAAAAAACCATATATAAAAAAAAGGAGGGAAGTAAAAAATGACGAAAGTAGAACTTATTGATAAGATGGCCAAGGATGCTGGGATTTCAAAGGTTGCAGCTTCTAGCGCTTTAACCTCATTTATGGATTCTACTGCAGAAGAATTAAAGAGACAAGATGGTAAAGTTACTCTCGTAGGATTTGGCACTTTTTCTAAAGTTTATCGAAAAGCCCGTACAGGACGAAATCCTCAGACAGGCGAGCCGATTAAGATAGGTGCATGTAATGTCGTAAAATTTAAGGCAGGTAAAAAACTGAAAGAAGCGATATGAATTTTTGTTTTTTCATAAAAAAAATCGCGTTTCTATCGGAGAAGTAAGTTTTTCTTATCTTCTCCGATTAACCTGTTATAGAAAATTTTTTATATTCTTTTTTGTAATCATGCCAGGTGACGTTTACGTCAGTGACTACACTGCGGGATGGACCTTGATGGCACCAATTTATAACAGGTATAACATCATTTTTTTTGCCCTCAAATACAGCTTCAACTGTCCCATCAGATTTATTTCTGACCCAACCGGAAACATTCAGGCCATCGGCAGTCTGCTTTGTTTTAACTCTGAAAAATACTCCCTGAACTCTACCTTTAATAATGACATGTGCCTTTACCATATTTTCCATAAGCTTTTTTTTCTTGGTTTCACTATCTATTATTGCTATTTAGAGTTTTGCATAAATCTGTAATAGCCTCATATGTTTTGGAGAGTCCCTGCTTTAAACGTTTATCTTTGAAGCCTTTTTTCCAGCTGTAAGTTGAAAGTTCATCAGAAACAACAAGAATTGCTCCAATATCTACATCACGAAATTTGCTTATCGTAAAAAGAGCGGAAGTCTCCATCTCCACAGCTAATCCATCTTTTGCCTGAAAATATTTAACCTTGTCAGGTGTTTCCCTGTAAAAAGCATCTGTTGTCCATATATTTCCTTCATGAAAACCAGCGTTTATTTTTTTAAGGCTCTTTTTTATTTTTTCTATCATAATCGGTGATGGATATGATGTTGAGGTGTTGACATAATGTTTTGATGTGCCTTCATCAATAAAAGATGAACTAGGAACAATGATATCGCCGATTTTGATTTTTGTGGATATTGCACCGCATAAACCTAAAAATATAATTTTTTTTACTTCATTTGCAATTAGTGTTTCAAGAAGTATTGCTGCATAAGGCGCTCCTATCATGGGCCCTAATATGGATATATTTAACTTTTTATCGTTATGAATATATAATCTGCTCATCATAAGGTTTGTGTATTTATCTTTATCAACTTCCATTACCCTGCAAAGAGCAAAAATGTCACTTTTACTGCTTATCATTACAGCAATATCCCCTAAATTAGTAAGATAGGGTAATTTAAAAGGGTTTATAATTGCATCATCTTTTGACATGAAAAAATCTCTTATTTAAAATAAAATAGTCATTAAATAAAATATTTTGTATTTAACCAGTATATTTAACCAGTATATTTAACCAGTATATTTAACCAGGATCCACAAGATTTGTAATTTCTTCTTTTATCTCATCAATAACATCATATAACCACATTAAATCTTCAATTGTCAAACGTCCTGCTTTGCGCTGGGATTCTGTACCTTTTTTAGTAAGAACAATTCGTGGTCCTATCTGCACCTTGGGTTCGCCATCACCATATTTATTAATGGAAATAATAAGCCCTGTTGTTTCACTCTTCCACTGTTTTAATACTTTGTCTTTTTCCGGATCAAATGGCATTTTTTTAACCTCCATGGTATAAATTTATGTTTATATAATTTTATTATAAATACTTTCATCTATGACGATATTTTTGAAAAATCCGCAAAGCTGCCAAACAGATTGGCTATGTTGCATAGCATTGAAAGTCGGTTGTTGCGGATATTTTTATCATCACTCATTACAAGAACTGTGTCAAAAAAATTATCTACCGAATCACGAAGAGAAGCAATTTCATGAAGTGCTTCAGAATAAAGCCCATGATAAAGATTGTCATCTACTTTTGTTTGTGCAAGATTATACGCAGAAAAAAGAGTAGACTCACACTCATCCTGAAACAGGTTCGTGTCAACATTTATAAAATCTGTGCCTGTTTTAATTGGTGCACTTTTTTTTATTATGTTTACAACGCGTTTAAATGTAACAGTTAAGGGAACATAGTATGGTTCAGATTTAAGTTTTTCCAGTGCCTGCACTTTTTTCCAGGCATCAGGAATATTATCAGCTGAGCTGCTTAATACAGCTTTTGTTACATCTTTGGAAAAACCTTCTTCAATAATCAAATTAGACATGCGGTCTGTTAAGAAGTCGAATATATGATTTGTTATTTCATTAGTATTATCTTTTTTCATATCATACAGGTTAATGCTTGTTTGAATAATGCTTTTTAAAGAAAAAGAAAAATTTTTTTCGCGCATAATGCAAATAATCCCTATACCCTGACGTCTTAGAGCGTATGGATCGTATGTTCCAGTGGGCAGTAGCCCTGCATTAAAACATCCGCAGATAGTATCGATTTTATCAGCAATAGATAATATTGCCCCTGCTATAGATTCCGGAAGCTGATCTCCTGAATAAGCAGGAAGATAATGCTCTTTTATTGCCATTGCAATAACATCTGATTTTTTTGAATTTAAAGCATAAATGCTTCCCATAACACCTTGAAGTTTGGGAAATTCACCTACCATATGGCTCACAAGGTCAGCTTTGCACAATACAGCTGCCTGCACAATTTGCTCTTTGTAATCTTCTGAGATAACATTTTTATGAGAATCTTTTGTGTTTGAAACAGTTATAGCTGTTTTTGTAATAAAATCTGCAAGTTTTTTTATTCTCATGGCCTTTTCATACATTGATCCGAGCTTAGCCTGGAAAAGAACACCTTTAAGCTTTTCAACCCATGTGTCAAAAGATTCATTAATATCACAGTTGAAAAAAAATTGTGCATCTTCCAGTCGTGCTCTTAAGACCCTTTCATGTCCTTTTGCAACAAGACCCATATCATTTGCACAAGTATTGTTCACAGCAACAAAAAAAGGCATGACATTGCTGTTTTTATCAATAACTGTGAAATATTTCTGGTGCTCTCTCATTGCATTGATAAGTACCTGATCAGGAAGATCAAGGAATTTAATATCAAATTTACCTGAGACAATAAAAGGGTACTCAACAAGATTGCTTACTATGTCAATCAGTTCATTATCAGGTAAAATATCTCCACCAAGACTTGTTGCTGTATTTGAGATTTTGTTTTTAATAAGTGTTTTACGTTTGTTAATATCGGCAACCACATTAGCTGCGCTTAATTTAGCGATGTAATCTTCAGTGGTTTTAATAGTTATCTTTTCAGGGTGCATAAATTTATGTCCGAAAGTATACAGACTGCTTTGAATATTGCCAAGTGAAAAAGAGATCAATTCGCTGTCAAAAAGTGCCAGAACTGTTCTAATGGGTCTTGCAAAAACAATGTCCAAATCTGCCCATCTCATGGTTTTTGGAAATGGTATTGATAAAATAGCGTTTGGCAAAATATCTTTTAAAATTATTTTTGTTTCAAGGCCTTTTTCCGTTTTTTCGGCGCACAAATATGATCCTTTTTTTGTTTTTTTTACAAATAAATCAGATAGTGAAACTCCTGATTTTTCAGCAAATTTTTTTGCGGCAATTGTGGGATTTTTGTCCTTGTCAAACCCTATATTTTCAGGAGGCCCTTTAACAACAGTACATATCGTTTTTTGCATGTCTGCGATATTTGTTATTATAACAGCAAGTCTGCAGGGAGTGCCGTAAGTTTTTACATCTTCAAATGATAAACGTGACTGATCAAGTTTTTTGCTAATTATTGACGATAGTGCTTTTAAAGCAGGTTCTATATAACCTGCTGGAATTTCTTCTGTCCCGATTTCAAGTAGCAGACTTCCCATTTTTTACCTCATTTATTTTGTATTGAAAATAGCATGTTATAGTAAGGTTGCATCAAAAGCTATCAGGTTTTATTTTTGATCAGAGGATAACCCATGGATTTTCTCTGATTGAGATATTCTTTAGCACATGCTCTTGCAAGATTTCTTATACGTCCTATATATCTTGTTCTTTCTGTTACACTTATTGCACCGCGAGCATCTAAAATATTAAAAGTATGTGAACATTTCAAACAATATTCATATGCAGGAAGAACAAGCATTTCTTTAATAATTTCGGTAGCCTCAGCTTCGTATTTATTGAACAGGTCACGTAGCATCTCAACATCAGCTTTTTCAAAATTGTAGGTGGATTGTTCTACTTCCTGCTGATGGTACAGATCCTTGTAAGTAATTTTATCATTCCATTTCAGATCATAAACATTGTCTATTGTTTGAAGGTACATGGATATTCTTTCAAGACCGTATGTGATTTCAACAGATACAGGACAAAGTTCAATGCTTCCGGCCATTTGGAAATATGTGAATTGGGTTATTTCCATACCGTCTAACCAGACTTCCCATCCAAGACCTGAAGCTCCTAAAGTGGGAGATTCCCAATCATCTTCAACAAATCTTATATCATGATTAACAGGATCTATACCAAGCTGTTTGATACTTTCAAGATATATTTGCTGAATATCCAGAGGAGAAGGCTTCATAATTACCTGAAACTGGTAGTAATGTTGCAGTCTGTTTGGATTTTCACCATAACGTCCATCAGTGGGACGCCTGGAAGGTTGGACATACGCCACATTCCATGGTTCTGGGCCAAGAGTTTTTAAAAGTGTTGTAGGGTGAAATGTTCCTGCCCCAACTTCAGTATCGTAAGGCTGAACAAGAACACAGCCATGATCAGCCCAAAAATTTTGTAACGATAGTATAACTTCCTGAAAATTCATTTTTTCCTCGTTTTTATATGAAACAGGTCACATATGAAGGTTTTAAACTGCTTCCTGCATTTTGAAAACAGACAACAATTCGGGTGGAGCAGCAAAGTAAATATTTTGTGCCATTTTTTATAAAATGCTATTTTGACAAATGCTCTACAAGTAATCCCTTTGAGTCTATTTTTATGTCAAGCAGACAGGCTTTATCTGTATCTGAAATAATATTTTTCCATTTGGTTTTAAGCCTGTCTATATCTTTAATTTCTCCTATTGCCCATACACAACCTCCTTGTCCTGCACCTGTAAATCTTGCTCCGCAATGTTCCATGATTGCCGCCTCAACAAGTTTGTTTCCTGCACAATCCAGTACATCAGGTGTCATCTCTTTTCGTATGGCAACTTCTCTTTGTATCATTTCTACAGCATATTTTATGTTATATTCAGAAATAGCAGCAACAAATCTGTTTGTACATGAAATAATTTCGATCCAGAGATTCCTGTTTTTTCCGGAAACAAACTGACTAATCCATTTACAATTGATATTTTTTGATTCATGGGGATTGCCGCAGTATGCAAGAAGAATATGCTCTGCAAATTTTGCCTGAGATTTTTTGGGAATAATTATCTTCCGTTTAAATAAAGCTTTGTTTGTAGTAGGCAGAAAGTACCACGCATTGACTCCTCCGAAAGTAGAAGCTAACTGATCCTGGAATCCGCAGGGCACTTGCGCCACACTTTGTTCTATTGCCTGAGCAAGTATTGCTGTCTGTTTTTTGGAATGTGCAGCAAAGCTGTGATCAGAAAAATGTTTTGAGTGTAAAGTCTGGAATGCTGCTATAAGAGCTACTACAGCAGCTGATGATCCTCCAAGACCGCTTCTGGGCGGTGAAGTTGAATCAATTACAATGTGGATGCCTGATGCTTTAAAGTATGCTGATATTGCAAACATAAGTCCTAATGGATGATCAAAAGGCGCTTTGATCAGGTTAAATTCAGCACTTTCAAACCCTTTTGAGGATACTTTTACCATATCTTTCTTGTAGGGCAGTAAAGCAACATTTGTCCTCAGGTTAACAGCTATATTAAATGTGCAGGGATTAAAATGACGGAGAGGATAATAAAAAGTGCTGATATCCAGTGTTCCGCCCATGTCTATCCTGCATGGAGCAGAAGCTTTTATGCTTTCTTTCTCAAGTATATGCGAATAATTATCAAACATGATGTTTTTAATAATTTCGTTGATTTTAGTTAGTGTCCATCCTAATTCATGGACAGACAATAGTTAGTTTTTTCTTATCTGATTTAAAAAAGATAAACTTTTAGGAGTATTATCCATATGATAAGCTGCAAAATTTTCAAGTAAATTCAGGCTTTCTGTTAGGGTGTTTGGTGTAAATTTTATTCTTTGTGCAATTGCCAGACTGTTTTTTTTAAGCCATAACAGTTGTTTTATTGTTCCTTTTGAGATAAGTTTTTGTCTGGATGATTTCAGATTGCATTTGTTGCATAATATGCTTCCTTTAGCAAGATCAAAAGAAATTAAATTATGCGAAATGTTTTCAATTGCAGTATTACATTTTAGGCAGCATGCTATGTTAGGACAAATACCAGATAAAGATAAAAATTTTATCTGGAATAGAATGGAAATTACTTCAACAGGTTCATTGCTTTTATCGAGCCTTTCAAGTACATGGTAAAAAAGGTTGAAAAGTTGAATTTGTTTTTCATTTTTCTGTGTCCACTTATCAATCAGTTCTGCCCAGTAACTGGCATAAGCTGTTTTTTTTATATTTGTTCTTATCATGGAAAAGGGATGTTTTAATACAGCTTCTTTTAATATGGGCAGATTTTTTCCATTACCTGTATTGTAAACAACTTGTAAAACAGAAAAAAGCTCAAGAATACCTCCAAAACGTTTTGTGCTTTTTTTTGCAGATTTTGCAATCAGTGTGATTTTTCCGTTGTTTAATGTTAAAAAAGTTGTGATAAGGTCATAGTCCCCAAAATCAATGCGGCGAATCATTATTGCGGGTGTAGAATAATCAGGCATATTTATAACTCATTAAAATATTATGGTTACTGGCATAGCAAGCAGCTTGATTATAGGTTTTCCCCTGGCACAACTGTCGGGGATCTCAAAAAATCATATATTGAGAAAAGTTGTGGCAATTTTGAAATAACAAAACACACTGATGATATCAATGGCAGTAGTAACAAAAGGCCCGGTTGCAACAGCCGGGTCGATATGTATTTTTGCAAATGCCATGGGCACTAAAGATCCTAACAAAGCTGCAATTGACATGGAGCTTAATACTGCAAATCCTACGGATATGGCAAAAGTTATTGTATCGTATTGCCATTGTGCCACACAACCAATGATAGATCCATAGATAAGCCCAAGAATAGTACCTGTTGTAAGCTCTTTTGTAACAACGGTCCAGGTATCTCTAATAATAAATCGTCCTGTTGCAAGTCCACGTACAACAATTGTGGAAGATTGTGTGCCGATGTTTCCACCCATACCCATTATAACTGGTATAAATGCAGCAAGATAAGCATGTTTTATTAAATGGGCTTCAAACCTGCCAATAATAAAAAATGCAAATATACCTCCGATGCAGCTTGCAAAAAGCCATGGAAACCTTATTTTAGTATTTCTTAAAACAGACTGGGTTTCAATAAACTCTTCCCCCACACCTGCCATTTTCAATATATCTTCAGTTGCTTCTTCTCTGAAAATATCAATAACATCATCAACTGTAACTATTCCAACAAGCTTATTTGTTTCGTTGACAACAGGCACAGCCAGGATATCGTAACGTGCAACTATTTTTGCTACTTCTTCCTGGTCTACATCGGTTTGAACAGAAAGCACTTCTGTTGTCATAAAATTTTTAAGGGGTGTTTCCTGTGGTACAACAACTAATTGTCTTAATGAGCATACTCCAACCAATTTACCATATTCGTCAATTGCATAAAGATAAAATGGCATTTCCACATCATGAAACTCTTCCTGAAGGGATTCAATTGCTTTTTTTGCTGTTGTATTTTCTTTTAAAGCGATGAAGTCAGGCACCATGATACCGCCTGCTGTATCATTTGGGTAACTTAAAAGATCTGCAACTTCTTCTGAACCTTCCTTTTTCATTTTACCGAGAATTGTATTTGATGTTTCTTTTGGCATTTTGTCTATCAGGTCTGCAACATCGTCAGATGGCATATGCTCTACAATCTCAACAATATCATCTATTTCTAATCCTTCAATAAGGTTTAAAAAAATGTCCTTATCCAGTTCACTGAATAGTATCCCTTTTTTTTCAATATCATCTATCATACCAAATAGTTTGTGCTGGTGATCAATAGACAGCATACGAAATGCAATGGAAAGATCTGCTGCATGAGTTTTTTTTACTATTTTTTTCAAATTGAAAATAGCATCACGTCTTATCAATCGTTTGATGCTTTCAACAAGGATTTTACTATGATTACTTGGCATAACTAAATAACTTTATTTTATAATTCGAATGTGAGATTTTTGGCGAAGTTTTTTAAGCCACAGTTTGAATTTATTGTCAATTCTTTTGTCGAGCAGTTTTTTTTCAATACTTAAAGTAACCTGCTTTACCGGTTTATCAGGTGTTTTGGTGATATCATGAACATAAAGAATTTGGTACCCTTGGTCTGTATCAATAACAGAGGTAAATTCTTTAGATTTCATGTTTTTAATAGCATTTTTTAATTTTGAAGAGAGCTCATTGAGTTCAAAAATTCCTATATAACCACCGTTTTGGGATGATGATACCTCGGAATATTTGTTGGCAATAGATTCAAATGGCTGCCCTTCCTTTAATTGCACATGCAGCAGTTCCATTTTTTTTAATATTTTTTGTTTTTCTAAATTATCAGCAAAAGGGGGAACTTTCATGATTATGGCTTTAAGATGATACTGTTTTTTGCCAAGGTAGTTTGCTTTATTGTTTTCATAATAGGATTTTATTTCATCTTTGGTAATTATAATTTTAGATTTTATTACAAGATTGACAAGCTTTGTTTTTAAAACCTGTTTTTCTAGTTGCTTGCGATACTGTTGCAAAGTCAAGCCTTCTTTTGCGAGCTCTTTTCTTAATTCTTCATCAGTTAAATAATTTGATGTCTTAACGTTTTCAATTATACCATCAATATGGTTTTTATCTATGGTTATTTTAAGGCGTTTTATTTCTTGCTGTGTCAGTTTTTCATCTATAAGTTTGCTTAAAATATCATTTCGGACTTTATACAGCATTTTTCGTTCTTGCTCATAAGAATAACCAATTTTTTTGATTTTGCTGATATATGGTTGAACAGCCTGATTCAGATCGTATAGTGTGATAATATCGTTATTTACTTCAGAGACGACTCTGTCAACAACTTCTGCCTGAACATCTATTATAAGATTGGCAAAATATATTATTATTATTAGTCGTAGTAAGTAAATAAGGCAAAATGTTATCTTTTTGTGTTTTTTCATAATTTTTTTTGAGGTTAATTTTTATTTGGGTTTATAATATTATACAGTTCTTATGAATCTATGATTTTTTTTAGCTTATTTATATTTATTTCTATTTTATAAATTTGTTTAAGACCTTGCAGCCATTTACTATATTTTTTTTCGACTTTTTCCCTTTTTATATTTTCAATAATCAGCCTGTTAATATCCAGATTGTTTGTTACTCCGTTTTCATTGCTAGCTATAGCGATTGAAGACAAACCGTTTTTACTAAGATGCTTTTTATAGTAGTTTGTTATATCCTCTGGTGTGACAGTTAGCCTGTGTGCAAGCTCCTGTTCAATAACTTTTTCCATTAAAAGGCGGTTTTTTAATTGTTTTTTCCAGTGGTTAAAAGAAACTGCAGATTCAAGAAGTTCTTGCTCAAAAAAATCGTTAGGATAGTCTTTTTTTATTTTCAAAATTTTTTTTTCAAGTTCTGCTGCAGATATTTCAAGTTTAAGCTCTTTTGCTCTTTCAGATAAAATCATCTCTTCGGTTAATTGATTTATCATGGATAAATAAACATTTTTCAAAAGTTTTGTGTCATGCAGTTCATCACGAAGATATGTAATTTTTGTAGTTTCCAAGGCTTTTAAAAAATCTTCTTCTGTTACAACACTTGTGCCGACTCGAATTATATATTCATTTTTACATCCAAGTTTTGTCTCTTTTTTTGAATTAAAGCATCCTGAACTGATAAAAACAATAAATAGTAATATAATAATTTGTTTTAACATTTTTTTAAAATCAAAATTATTTAAGGTATAAAGTTGTTGGCATAAATTTAAGATATCGAAAATAGAAGAAAAAAATTCTTTTTCTAGGCGTTAACATGTTGACTGATTTCTTTCAAGATGTTTTTCACTTGAATTATACGATTGTTAATATTATTTTCATTTATTTTTACTTTAAGTATGTTATCTGCTAAAAATTCGAAACGTTGTGGATTTGCTGCTATCATTTTAACTATGCCAGTTGGATTTGGCTGGTGTGTTACTGACAAATATAATAATATTTTTTGACCTATAAGGTCAAGTCGTTTAACTCCAGCATTAACAGAAAGTATTTTCAGCATTATTTTTAGTAAAAGGTTACTAACCTCTGCAGGGAAAATTCCGAATCGATCAATAAGTTCAAGTTTGAAATCTGATATTTCTTTTATTTGTGTCATTTTTGCAAAACGGCTATATGCAGAAAGCCGCAGATCAATATCAGGTATATATGATTCCGGTATAAAACTTGACAAATTTATGTTAATTTCAGGTTCAAGATCGTTTTTTATAGGTTTTCCTTTAAGCTCAGAAATAGTGTTTTCCATTAGTTTAAGAAACATGTCATATCCCACTGCAGCAATATGACCGGATTGTGACGCCCCAAGTATTGATCCACCACCTCTGATTCTTAAATCATTCATTGCTATTTGAAACCCTGAGCCGAGATCACTGTGCTCCATTAACACTTTTAAACGTTTTTTTGCATTTTTGCTTATTGTGTTTTCATCAGAAATTATAAGATAGGCATAGGCCTGTTGATCAGAACGTCCCACCCTGCCACGCAGCTGATACATTTGAGACAGGCCGAATCTGTCAGCATTATTGACTATAATGGTATTGACAGATGATATGTCAAGGCCGGATTCAATTATTGTTGTGCATACAAGCATATCTATTTTTTTATTGATAAATTGAAGCATTACTTTTTCCAGTTCATTTTCATTAAGACGCCCATGTGCCACATCAAGTTTTATCTCTGGTACAAGATTTTTTATGAGATTTGCTGTTGCCCATATGTTTTTGATATTGTTGTGGACAAAAAATATTTGTCCCTTTCTATTTAACTCATTTCTAATTGCCCCTGCAATTGCTGCTTTATCAAAGTTAATAATGTATGTGATTATTGAATGGCGCTGTTCCGGAGGTGTGGAAATAACACTGATATCGCGTGTACCTACAAGGGACATGTGCAAAGTCCTTGGTATAGGAGTTGCTGTAAGTGTCAAAACATCGACTGTATTTCTTATGGTTTTTAGCTTTTCTTTGTCTTTTACACCAAATCGTTGTTCTTCATCGATTATAAAAAGTCCAAGGTCTTTAAAAGCTATGTCTTTTTGAAAAAGCCGGTGAGTTCCGATAACTATATCAATTTTACCGTCACGAATGTTATTTACAATACTACGCTGTTTTTTTAAAGAAATAAAGCGGCTTAAACATGCAATATTTACAGGATATTTTTTAAAACGGTTGCAAAAAGTCTCATAATGCTGCTGGGCAAGAACTGTGGTGGGTACCAGAACAGCAACCTGTTTATCATTGATTACAGCTTTAAAAGAGGCACGGAGAGCAACTTCTGTTTTACCATATCCAACATCGCCGCAAACAAGTCTATCCATTGGAACTTGTTTTTCCATGTCGCAAATTACATCTTCAATTGCTTTGAGCTGGTCAGGTGTTTCTTCATAGGAAAAGCCTGCTTCAAAATCCTGAAAATAAGTGGTTGACGCACCAAATGCAAATCCTTTTTTTACTTTTCGAGTGGCATATAGCTTAAGCAAATTTTCTGCAATCAATTCAACAGATTTTTTAACCTTTTGCTTAATTCGATCCCATGATTTTCCTCCCATTTTGTGAAGAGCAGGTACAATGTCTTCGACTCCCATATACTTGTTTATCATATTCATCCGATCAACAGGAAGATAAAGCTTATCATTGTCTTGATATAGTATCAGGAGAAAATCGTTAGTAACATTATCTACTGTCAGTTTGGCAAGACCTTCATACTGCCCTATGCCATGATCCATATGAACAATAAAATCTTTTTTTTTTAAATCCCCAAATGCTATTAATTCAGATTTACTTTCAGATTTACTTTTTAGGCGGGATTTTTTTTTCTTAAAAGTTGAGCCAAAAATTTCATTTTCTGTTATAACTGCAATAGATTCATCAGACCATATAAAGCCAGATGAAATTCTTCCCTCACAAAAATATACTTTTATTATATTTTTATGTATATTGGATAAAACTTCATGAAAGTCGATAATATGTGATGGATAAATACTGTAAGGCTCAAGAAGTGATTTAAGGCGTTTAACCTGTAATTTAGTGCTGCAGACAATAACTGTTGAGCATTGGTTTTTGATATTATTATTGACCCAGGTTACAAAAGGTAAAAAGATTTTATTTTTTTCCAGATAATTTGTTGTAAGTTGAGCTGTAATATCATTATTGTTTTTAACATGTAAATTAAAGTGCAAAATTTTGTCATTGTCACTTTTTGTGTTATCAAAGACTTTAGTTACAGAAAGCGATTTAATGCTTACCACTTTGTTTTTTATGATTTTTTTTTCTACTTCAGACCATTTCAGGTAAAAATCACATGGTTTAACACACAATCTTTTTTCATTACACGCTGAAATATAGTTTTGTGAAACCCTGTCATATAATTCATCTGCTGTTTTTTTAAGTTTTCCTGGTTCAATCATGATAATAAGAGCATTATCTGGGAGATAATCAAAAAAAGTGTCTAATTTAGAGTAGATTAATGGAAGAAGAGTTTCAATGGCGGTAAAGATGCCTTCACTGCTTATTTGTTCAAACAGTTCCTGAACTTTGAAAGAAGGAACATGAAGCATTTCAGCATGGCTGCTTATTCTGCTTATGATTTTATCAAGACATTGTCTTTTGAAAATCGCTTCTTTTGCTGGAAGTATTACAGCTTCGTTTATATTTTGTACAGTCCTTTGGGTTGCTGCTGAAAAAAATCTTAAAGAATCCACTGTATCACCAAACAGTTCAATTCTTATGGGATTTAAGTATAATGGTGAAAAAATATCAATAATTCCACCTCTGATACTGTAATCGCCTGGTTGTTCAACTATCATGGATTGAACAAAACCACCGGCAATAAGTTTTTCTTTTAGAAAATCCTGGTCTATTTCTTCATTAAGCATAATAAGCTCAGCAAAATCGCATAATTCTGCTTTTGGTATCAGTTTTTGCAAAATTGCGTCAATTGTTGTAACTACAACAGGTGGAGTTATATTTTGAGTAATTTCAAAAAGAGTTTTGATACGTTGTGCAGCAGTTTCGGTATGATAAGCAAAATTTTGTAGAGGTAAAATATTGTAGGATGGAAAATATATTGTTTTTGAAGCTTTGTTTTTTCCAGCAAAAAAACAAATATCTTCAAAAAAAAATTCTCCCTCTTTTTGTGTCGGTGCCACAACAATTACTGGAATATCGCATTGCAGGATAATTTTTGATGTAAAATATGCTTTTTCAGATCCGGAAAGGCCAGTACAGTCTATGCCATATCTACTTGTAAAAATTGCATCTGTTACATTGTCAAGTGATCTTATATTGTGCTGTTTAAACATTAAAAAGCTCTTTGGATAAGGTTAAATGCAATTGCATATTTTGTTATAAAACATTTTCAAATTGAAAACATTAAATTAAATATAAAAAATTACAATCTAAAACAGAGATTTTTTTATAAAATATAGGAAAACGATGCATTTCTTTTATTGATTTTTATATTTTGAAATGTACATTTGCAGAGAGTAAAAAAAGCATGTATGCTATAAAAAAATATAAGAAAAGACCAGATATATACATTATGCAGAAAGATAAATCCACGTTAAAATGATCAACGTGGATTTGACACTTTTTTATCCTTTGGAAGGAAGCGCGACTTCAAATGATCCTTTGATTTTTACAGAACCGTCCTGTCCTGTAAGAATTATACTGCAAACAACGATATTTTCGCCATTTTCCTGTTTTTTTTCTAAAACTTCACCATTTGATGTAATCACTTCATTTGGAAATGTCATTGCAGCAAAGCGTACACCAAATTTTCTCAGATTTTTTTTAGGAATCCAGTTGGTAATAGTTTGACCTGCAAATCCCATTATAAGCATTCCATGTGAAATCAGTCCGCCTAGACCTGCCATTTTTCCCACATCATCATCACTGTGTAGTGGATTAAAATCACCTGATGCCCCTGAATATTTGACCATTTGAAGTTTAGGAATAGGCCCTTTTTCCAGTGTGGCAATTTTATCACCTACATTTATATCTTCAAAATAAAGCTCATCAGCCATATTTTTTCTCCCGTATATTTAATCTTTTAATTGATAGTACTTAAAAGTTTTGTACCATTTTGAATATAATCTTAATTATTACACAAAACATAGAAAAAGAGGTAAGGTCTACAATCTTTCTATTAAAATTGACCTGGCTTTTAATACTTCTTCATCATTTTGATTTTTCCAGAGTACTTCCATGGTAACAAGATGCATTTTTCGACCTGATTTGCTTTCCTTTTCAACGAAATCAGAAACTTTAGGACTGCCAGTAAGCACATCACCAGGATAAAACTCTTTGATATATTCATAATGCTCTTCGCCATGAAGAACATTTACAAAATTTATGTCAAGATCAACTATAAAATTTTCCATAACACCAGACCAGTTCAAGGGAACCGTTCCCATGGTGGGAACAGGAGGTGTATCTTGATAACCTTCTTTTTTTGCAGCTTCCTTATCCAGAAAAATAGGATTAGTGTCACCAATAGCCATGGCCATTTCTCGAATTTTCACACGCTCAACCTCCCATGTTACAGGAGGATAAACCTTCCCAACTTTACTTTTGTCTGCCATTTAAATTCACTCCTTAATGTGATTATTGCCATAAAATTAAGTAATAAAATATGCCTGCATAACGATAAATTTTAGCGAAAATATTGTAAATAGATATTTTTTATATGCAGTTATCTTAAAACAAGTAAAAAGCTGTTGATCTTATACTTTGAGATAATTCAAATTTAAATAGTAAACCAGATCAACAGCTTAAGTACTTTTTAAATAATCATTATACTGTTACTTTTAGATGATGCTTTTTTTAATAAGCAAAAATATATCATGCTAACTTATGTTTATTAGCCTTGGGCTGAAGCCATAGCCATAAGGAAATCGTTAAGATCCTTAAGATAAACTGAATTATCCATGCTTGTAACTTCATTCCATTTTTCTGCGATTTTGTCAGGAGTATTTTCGTCATCTTTCAAAACAATACCAGGAGATGTCATAACAGCAGATCTGCTTAAATATCCTGCAGCAACATTAAAGACCATTCCAGTATCCTGGCATTGGTCTGATGCAAGATACAGGACAACCGGAGTAACATATTTAACATCCATTTTTTTCAGCATGTCAGGGGGAAGAATATCTTCTGTAAGCCTTGTTGCTGCAACAGGGGCTATGATATTTGTTTTGATGTCATATTTTGCACCTTCAAGCTTCATTGTATTATTAAAACCAACAATACCAAGCTTTGCTGCTGAATAGTTACACTGACCAAAGTTTCCAAAGAGTCCGGCTGCAGATGTTGTAGAAATTATTCTGCCGTAACCGTTTGCTTTCATGTTTAAAAAGGCAGGTCTTGTTACGCAATACAAGCCCTTTAGATGAACGGCAATAACAGGATCCCAGGCGTTTTCATCAAGTTTTGCAAGACTTTTATCTCGTAAAATCCCTGCATTATTTACAAGAATATCCACTTTCCCAAAAGTATCAACAGCGGTTTTTACTATATTTTCTCCGCCTTCTACAGTTGCAACGTTATCATAATTTGCAACTGCTTCTCCGCCGGCAGCTTTTATTTCATTAACTACATCATCAGCTGGAGTCTGACCGGCACCTGTTCCATCTCTGGAACCACCTAAGTCATTAACTACAACTTTTGCACCAAGTTTTGCAAGTTCAACAGCATGGTTTTTTCCAAGACCTGCTCCTGCTCCTGTAACTATAGCAACACGTCCTGTTAAATCAATGTTACCCATATGAAAATCCTCCTTAACTAGTAATTCAAGTTTTTTAAAAAAAATCTAAAATATTATAAGATTTATAAACTGCTAAACAAAATATATAGCACTTATTTGGTAATTGGTAAAATAAATATCTATATATTAGGAATAAGCAGTAAAGTATAGTATAAGGTGATAAAATAAATTAATATTTTTTTTTTGCTTATATAGTTTTTAAATATTTGTTTTAAAATATCAGATAAAAGACCAATACAAATTGTTATAGCAAACTATTTTTTATTGTATATAGCTAACTGATCAAAAAATATGGTACAGTTAGTTGTAATTATAATAATCTAATATAGATAAGTTATTTTTTTAGTAGGTAATGATGTTCAATGTCAAGAAAAAAAATATGACAAGTAAGCAGAACTTCATAAATAAAAAAATATTTTTTAATAGATAAATTGACCGGTATTTATCTATTAAAACAGGTTAGCATAATATAGAAACAGACTCTTGTTGATTTTAAATTTCAACTAAAATAGCTTTATAGCTTCAACTAAAATAGCTTTATAGCTATATAAGGATAAAATAGCCATAAAGGGAAGTAAATGAGGTGATAGCATAAAACTGGCCGGTCAGATATCTTTGCAAGATATTTTTTTCAAATCACAACAAGATTATTGAACCCAGCTTGTAAATATTTCGTCAGGGTTGTTATGAATGTATGAAAGTCTCATTCTAGCGTCATTTCTTATCTCATCTTCTAAAGATTTGGCAAAATTTTGTGTGGTCAGCCATCGCTCCATTAAAATACCTCCAGGCATCCACAACGCCATAGTTTCCATTTCCGTGACCCAGGCTTTTAGTTTTATTCCAAATGTTTTGAGAATATCCCAGACTTTGTCCCTGTTGCGTCTGTCACAGTAAACCATCAGGACAATTTCTTTAATGCCAAGGTTTGCAGAAGGGTTTCTGTCATACTTAATGCATGGAATCTGTTCGTTTTCAACATAAGGATCAAGTTTTACAGCAAGACCATCAATAAACTGTTTTTCCCCTAAAACAAGCCATTTCCCCCAATATTTTAAAACTTCACCATTTGTCATTTCACGACCCTGATATAGTGTATATTTCCTTTTTCCTTTAACCACATCAGGGTGATAAATAAAAATAAAATGTGATTGTGGATTGTCACAAATCATTACATTTACCTCCTTTAATTTAGTAACTATGTGCTTTTATTAATTATAAAATCCAGTTTAATTGTGATTAAAATTATACCATAATAATTTCAAACCAAGGGTAAAGTCAATCAGACATATATTAATATACTAAATATTAGAAAAATAAATATTCTGGATTTTTGGACCGCTATTTAAACTATTCCTTTGAGAAACTGCCGCTTTTCCCGCCTGTTTTTTTTAAAAGATAAATATCAGATACAACAATTTTTTTATCGTAAGATTTACACATATCATAAATTGTGAGTGCTGCAACAGATACAGCTGTCAAAGCTTCCATTTCAACACCTGTTTGGCCTGTTGTCTGAACCTTTGCATTGATTTTGATGGAACTTGTTTTTTTATTTGGAAAAAAATCTACTTTTACATTTGTAATATTGATAGGATGACACATGGGGATTAATTCCTGAGTTTTTTTTGCTGCCATGATGCCTGCAATTCTAGCTGTTTCAAGCACATTGCCTTTTTTTACATTTTTGCTTTGAATCAGTTCAAAAGTTGCAGGATTCATTGAAACAAGTCCGTTGGCAACAGCTGTGCGTATTGTGTGATTTTTATCAGTTATATCAACCATCCTCACATGTCCTTTGTCATCAATATGTGAAAGTAAAGACATCTGTTTCCCCCCAAAAAAGGTATATTTATTATTTTTTCAAAAAAGTTTCAAAATATTTTTTACAGTTATTACGTTCATACTCAAAGGATTCGGACAGGTTTGCACTGTTTTGTTTGTCTATCAGTTGTTTTATTACTGATATCATTGCAAAATTACATTTGCATATACTTTCTGCAATTTGTTTTGTTCTTATCATAAGTTCATTATGAGGAATAAGTTCATTGACCAAACCGCATTGGAAAGCTTTTTCAGCTGAGAGAAATTCCCCTGTAAAAGATATCTGTTTTGCCATTGGTCGGCCAACTGCATTCTGAAGCAATTGCGTCATTCCCCATCCTGGATGTATTCCCATTTTAGCATGGGTATCGGCAAAAACAGCTTTTTCAGAAGCTATTAGAAAATCACAGTTTAAGGCAAGTTCTAGCCCTCCTGTAATAGCAGGACCGTTTATTGCACCGATTATTGGTTTTTTGCATGCTGCAAATATATCTGGAAGGTCAGTTCCATCGTTTCGTGGATCAAGAAGATTGTCATTTTCAAAAGCGGCAAGGTCTATGCCAGAGCAAAATGACTTTCCTTTTCCTGTAATTATGGCTACATAAATGTTATCATCTTTAATAATTTTATCCATGCAATCGTAAAGATGTTTTAAAAGATCCTGGTTTATTGCATTGCTTCTGTCTGGACGATTTAAAATAATAGATGCTATGTTGTTTTCAATTTCAAATAAAACAGATTGTTCCATTTAAGTTACTCCTTTATGTTTGGTTTTTGTATAATGAATAAATTTTATCATAGGTTCTTGTCAAATAATTTTTCATTTGATATTTATCTATTATGAACAAATTATTAGATAATACCCGAATAATACTTGCATCAAAATCACCAAGACGGAGTTTTTTGCTTAAACAGGCAGGATTAAATTTTGCTGCAGTAGATAGTGCCCTGGATGAGAATACAGTCCCTTTTGCAGATTCTCCTTCTCAGTATGTTAAGACCCTGGCTGAAGCAAAGGCAAAGAAGGTCTCTGTGAACTATCCTGATAACTGGGTAATAGGTGCTGATACTATTGTCCTTATTGATGAAATAATATTAAAAAAACCAGGAACAAGGGAAAAAGCATTTAATATGTTACAACGTCTTAGTGGCCGGACCCATCAAGTGCTCACAGGTTTTTGTATTTGCTGTGAAACAAAAGAAAAAAGTTTTTCAGACACAGTTATGACAGATGTTGAATTCAAAAAGTTGAATAAAAATGAGATAGACAGATATGTAAATACAGATGAACCCCTTGACAAGGCAGGAGCATATGCCATTCAGGGTAAAAGCGCTTTTTTTGTGAAAAGTATCAATGGGTCATATACAAATGTTGTGGGCCTTCCTGTTTGTGAAGTTGTAGAATACCTTGTTAAAGAAGGTACTATTAATTTTAGTTCTTAACCAGGAAGCCTGAATAAGATAATTTACCTATTTATAAATTTTAGATTCAACCCATAAAAAGATAGCAGGAGATATTTAAAATTTGTTGCAACGAGTTTGTAATGTTTTTTTTTAATAAAAATTGAGTTAGGAGATATCACAGGCTTGAAACAAAGAATTGAAGATATAAAAAATAAAATTTCAAAAGCAGCAATTGCATGCGGTAGAAACGCAGATTCTGTGCAACTTGTGACTGCTAGTAAAACAGTGTCTGCTGATAAAATTCAAGAGGCGGCATTAGCTGGAGTTAAAATTTTTGGAGAAAATTATATTCAGGAAGCTCGCCAGAAAATGGAATCAGATGAGCTTGCAAATTTTTCTTTTTCCCAGATATCCTGGCATTTCATAGGCCATCTTCAGACTAATAAGGCAAAATATGCTGTTAAAATGTTTGATCTGATACATAGTGTAGATTCTTTTAAATTGGCTAATGAATTGAATAAACATGCGCAGAACAACTTCAAGGTTCAAAATATTTTAATACAGGTAAATATAGCTAAAGAGGCAACAAAATCAGGAATTTATGAAGAAGAGGTTGAAGCTTTGATCAGGAAAATTGGCCATTTCAAAAATATATCTGTAAAAGGGCTTATGATAATTCCTCCTTTTTATAATGACCCGGATAAAGCAAGACCATATTTTAAAGCTGTTTGTGATTTGCGAAATCACATTAATGAAACAATTACCACGGAAATTGCTCCAAATGTTTCAATGGATGAACTGTCAATGGGTATGTCAGGTGACTTTGAGACGGCCATAGAGTACGGAGCAACACTTGTTCGCATTGGCACATCAGTTTTTGGAAAAAGAGATTGAAAATACTTATTCATACATGCTGTGCACCCTGTTCAATATATCCTGTTAAAGTACTGCGATCAAAAGGCTTTTTTGTTATGGGATTTTTTTGTGGCAATAATATTCATCCGTATAGTGAGTTTCTTAAACGAAAAAAAACTATGCAGTCTTATTCTGAAATGGTTGGCTTGAATGTTATTTTCCAAAAAGAGTATGAAATGGAAAAGTTTTTGCAAAATGTTGTTTTCAGAGAATCAAACCGCTGCCTTTATTGCTATCATGACCGTTTGAAGGCAACTGCACATTTTGCAAAACGTGGCAGGTTTGATTTTTTTACAACTTCATTGCTATATAGTAAATTTCAAAAACATGAACAAATTAAATCCATTGGCCATGAAATTGAAAAGGTGGTTGGGGTTCCATTTTATTATGAGGACTTCAGAACAGGATGGAAAGAAGGAATATTAGAGTCAAAACAGCTTGGATTATATCGTCAACAGTATTGCGGCTGTATTTACAGTGAAAAAGAGCGGTTTTTTCAACCATAGTATAAAATTTAAATTTATATATAAAAACTTTAAATACCAGTCTCTGACATATCCTTAAAAATGGTTTTTTTGAAGTAAAGCCTGCGGTTAACTTTTAAACAAAAATATATCATATCATGTTTGGAATTTATCTGAATTTTATCATAGTACTTATTTTATTATCTATATATCAACCACTTGAAGAGAAATATTTTAACATCATTGAAACCTCTGTTTTATTTTTCTTGCTGATTGCGTTTTTTATGCTGATTACATGGATGAAATTTAGCAGACTGAATAAAAGGATAGTAAAAAACAGATTTTCCTCGCCAGATGACAAGGTGACTTCATTATTAACAAAAATGTCATTAATGGCGATAGTTTTCATAGGGGTTGATATTTTTGTGTTAAATCTTACCTCCTATTTAACAGGTTTTCGTTTATTTATATTAATTCCTACGTTTCAAAGTCTTGTTGTAATTGCTGTATTTATTATATATCTTTCTATTATATGGGGCTTTGCCTATGATGCTTATGAAAAGCTCTATTTGAAATCAATCTCAAAAAGTTCTTACATCTTTTCCAATATTGCTTTTATTGTTCCATTGCTTTTACCATGGTTTTTTTTATCTGCAATCACAGATATTATTTATATTCTCCCATTTGACATATCAAAAAATTTTCTAGCTACAACAGAAGGCGAAATATTATATTTTTTTTTTATATTGCTTGCTGTTGCAATGATAGGGCCGGCAATGGTTCAGAAATGCTGGGGGTGTCACCCTCTTGAAAAAGGCTCTCAAAGAGACAGGATTGAACAACTTTGCCAGATAGCCGGAGTGAAATATAATAATATACTTAACTGGCCAATATTCGGAGGAAGTATGATTACAGCCGGAGTATTGGGAGTAATAAAAAGATTTCGCTATATTCTTGTAACAGATGCTTTGCTAAATTATCTGGAACCTGATGAGTTAGATGCTGTTATTGTTCATGAGATCGGCCATATAAAGCATAAGCATTTAATGTTTTATATGTTTTTTGTTGCAGGATCACTGATTTTGTCATACGTGCTTTTTGACCTGTTCCTATACTTTATTCTATATTTCGAATCTGTTTACAGCTTTATTTCAATCCATGGTAGCCAACAATCCAAAAGTATCTCGTTTTTATTCGGAGGAGTTGTATTATTATTTTTTATAATCTATTTTCGTTTTATTTTTGGATTTTTTATGCGTAATTTTGAGCGACAGGCGGATATTTTTATTTATAATATTTTCTCAACAGCAAAACCTCTTATCTCCACATTTAAAAAAATTGCAGTTTACAGCAGACAGTCCCCTGATAAACCTAACTGGCACCATTTCAGTATAAGTCAGCGTATTTGTTATTTAGAAAAATGCGAATCCGATCAAAAATGGATTAAATTGCACAATCATAAATTAAGAAAAAGTATTGGAATTTATTTCCTTGGAATGTTTTGTATCGGAACAATAGCCTATAGCATGCATTATGGTGAATCGAAAAATGTTATTGATAATTATTTTTCTGATATGCTGATTGAAAAAGAGCTAAAAAAAAATATTGATAATCCAGTTTTTTTTTTATCACTTGGAGATTATTATTTACACAAAAAAAAATATGATAAAACTATTGGAGCATATGAAAAATTTTTAACATTGAACAGTAATGCGCCTAAAGTTTTAAATAATCTTGCATGGATATATGCAACATGTGCTGAAAAAAAGCTTAGAAATCCTCTACGTGCAGTACAGCTTGCCGAAAAAGCTATGGAGTTAAAAAGTGATGCCCCTTATATTATGGATACAATGGCTGAAAGTTATTATGCTATAGGTAAGTTTGAAGATGCGGTTTTGTTAGAAAAAAAAGCTTTGGCATTAACAAAAAAGGATAAAAAATATTATGAAAAACAGATAGAACGATTCTTAAAAGCTGCAAAAAAGAGTCAAAAGTAATTTATTATGAATAATACCTGAATTATGTGCGGCTAATCCTGAAAAGCATTATTTTTTGTGATCACTGAAATTTTTTGATCAATAACGTGAGTTATAACTTTGGATATTTAAGTCCCATGGTATTTGAAGAAAACTGGTTTTGGACAAAGCGGCTTAAAAAAAATGTCTACTTTTACTTGACCTCTCCATCATTGCCCGGGTGGCGATTTTCGACGGATTGGCAGTTCAATTGCTATTATATCAGCCTCACGTTATCCTGTTTACATTTCAGTAAGTTTTATATTCCCTATTATAAAGAAAAATTCCGGTGTTATAATTGATATTATGGACTACTTCAATTTTGCTTTTTTGATTATTTTACCCCTGTTGCTTATAACTATTTTTTCAGTAGGAATAATTATACCTGCTTTTTCCATTGCTTTTTCTAAAATTCCTGGAAGTCCTGAGCAGCAGGGAACTTCCATAATAAGACATGTTATGCTTTTAATGTTAGCAATTTTAAATATCTCTGCAAATTTTTCAATATAGCTTTCCTTGTCGTCAAATTTAGGGCAGCCGATCATTACTGTCCTGCCTTTAAGAAAATCGCTGTGAAGGGAAGGATAGGCAATGGGAACGCAATCTGCTGCCACAAGAAGATCAGCACCTTTGAGAAATGAAGCATTAGGGGGAATAAGTCTTATCTGAACCGGCCAGTGGGAAAGAGTTGACTCTTTAGACACAATTGAAATTGGTTGGTTGGCAGACTGGCATGATGTTTCTGTTAAAAAATCCTGAATATGGGTTGAAGGACAGCCGCAGGCAAGAGTTTTTTCTTCGGGCTCATTTTTTTTTATCTCTTCAAGGTGTTTTTCTACTGCGTCTTCATCAAATTCATCAGTCTCCTTTTCAACTATCCTGAGCGCTCCTTGCGGACAGTCTCCAATACATGCACCAAGTCCGTCGCAAAGATTATCTGAAATCACTTTTGCCTTGCCATCAATAATTTTAATGGCACCTTCTGCACATGCTATAACACACTGACCGCATCCATCACAGAGCTTCTCATTAATATCGATTATTTTTCTTTTTACTTTCATTAAAACACCTTTTAATTTCCTTTTATGGGGTTAGTCGGATTGTTGCTATATTTTTATTTCAATAAAACTCTTCTGGCATGCTGTTTACCAGAATCAGTCAGGAAAGATTTTTTTATAATTCCTTCAAGTTTTTCAGCGTCTATGGATTTGTTCTTATGGTTATCCTCTATGTTTGCAATAAGATCAGCATCGTATAAGGCTTTGAAATTAGCAGTTTCTTCCTGCTTTGGGTGATGGTGATGACCGATAATATCACATACTTCTTCTATAAGTTCTTTTTGAGCGCCAAGTTTTTCCAGTATTGATTGTGCTATGGGCGGGCCTTCTGTTTCCTGGTATTTTGGCGCAGTGCTGGTGTATTTTTTTTCTGCTTCATGAATTCCTATATCATGAAGGTATGCCGCAGATAAAATAACTGCAAGATTCCCTTGGCCCTCGGCTTTTCCGATACTTTCTGCATATCTTGCTACACGTGTGGCATGGCCGATTCTTTTAAAATCGGTTTTAAAATACCGCTTCATTTCAATGGCCACCCGATCCTTTAACAAATTTTCCTTTTGCGCCAGGAGTTCGGGGGGAAGATTTCCTATGCACTGTTCGGCATACTGGCAATATTCAGCACACCCAAAATCCATTTCAGGATTTAAAAATTTGTGGCCGCATTTTGGGCATTTACGGGTTGTGTCGTCCTTGAAAAATTCCACTTCATGTCCGCATTCAGGACATTTTGCATCATATATTGCTCCTGGTTTCCAGTACAGGGTATCTTGACCTGGGCATTTCATGATTTTCCTCCATTTTTTTAATTTGTTTTTTTGACAGGATTAAAGGGTAGATATGTAAATCCTGTCAAAAAGCAACACCTCTATTTTCCTGCCATCATTGCCTCAATATCTGCTTCTGCTGTATCAATAGGTTTAATGTCAAATTTTTCCACCAGAACCTTGACAACATTTGGTGAGATAAATCCTGGAAGAGTCGGCCCAAGTCGAATACCTTTAACTCCTAAGAAAAGAAGAGCCAAAAGAACTGCTACTGCTTTTTGTTCATACCAGGCGATATCGTATGAAATTGGCAAATCGTTAATATCACCCAGCTCAAATACTTCTTTCAGCTTCAGAGCGATTACTGCCAAAGAATAACTGTCATTGCACTGGCCTGCATCAAGCACCCTCGGAATTCCACCAATATCACCAAGATCAAGCTTGTTATAGCGATATTTTGCGCACCCTGCTGTGAGAATCACGGTATCTTTTGGCAATTTTTCAGCCACTTCAGTATAATAACTTCTGGGTTTCTGACGTCCGTCGCATCCGGCCATAACAATAAAGCGTTTGATTGCTCCGGATTTTACTGCATCAACAACCTTGTCGGCAAGAGCAATTACCTGGTTGTGGGCGAATCCGCCGATAATTTTGCCGGTCTCAATTTCAGTTGGAGGATTACATTTTTTTGCCAGTTTAATAATCTCTGAAAAATCCTTTGAACCGCCTTCAGGTCTGTCTGGAATGTGTTTTACATCAGGGTACCCTGTCATTCCAGTAGTAAAGATTCTGCTTTGATATGTATTATTTTTTTTCATGGGAATAATACAGTTTGTAGTCATAAGAATAGGTCCGTTAAAGGATTCAAACTCCTTGTTCTGGTGCCACCATGAACCACCATAATTGCCTGCACAATGATCATATTTTTTAAATGCCGGATAAGAATTGGCAGGAAGCATCTCACCGTGGGTATATACATCCACCCCAGTACCTTGGGTCTGTTTTAAAAGCTCTTCCATGTCTTTTAAGTCATGGCCGCTGATCAGAATTCCTGGATTTTTTCCTACACCAATATTGACTTCAGTGATTTCCGGATTTCCGTAAGCAGAGGTGTTTGCTTTATCCAGCAGAGCCATTGTATTTACTGCAACCTCTCCGGTTTTTATGAGAAGTGCAACCATATCATCAACAGATAAATCTTTTGTGGTTGAAGCAAGGCTCTCCATGAGAAAATCATAAATATCTTCTTTTTCAAACCCTAAAAGCGCCGCATGATCCGCATATGCAGCAACTCCTTTTAAACCGATGATCAAAAATTCCCTTAAAGAACGAACATCTTCATTTTCTGTTGAAAGAACACCCACAGACTTTGCTTTTTCGTTAAATTTGGCAGCATTATCTGAAGACCATGTTGCTGAATCATGCAGTTTTCCATCAAAATCTTTTCCATTTTTTTCTTTATACGCAGCTAAAAATTTTCCTTTAAGCGCCTCTCTTTGTTTTAAAGCATCCTTGATTATGGAGACAAACCGGTCATTATCCCAGTTTGCATTGGTGATTGTTGTAAAAAGTGCCTGTGCAACAAATAGCCCGGTTTTTTTATCATGGATATCCAACTCTTTTGCTTTTTCGCCATAAACTGCTATACCTCTTAAAACATAGATTAAAAGATCCTGCAGGTTTGCAGTTTCTTCCGGTTTTCCGCACATACCCTTTACTGTGCAGCCTGTGTTTTTGGCTGTCTCCTGACATTGAAAACAAAACATAATTTTCTCCTTTAATATATGGCTGTTTGTGATAATTTTTTTTTTGCCTTTGTTTCGTGTTTGATTATAAAATACCGTATCAGACATTTATTTGCTTTGACTTATGTCAAGAATTATTTTTTTAAATTTCTGTTTGGATGAAAAACAAAAAAATAATCTATAATATCTTGACAGGCCGTGAGTGTATTGTTGATTCTTTTTTTTTAAAGCCTTAATATGTTTAAAAATTATTTAGTATCTGCCTGCCGATTTTTATATCCATAAGGTCAAATGGTGAAAAGAAAATATTTGTTTCCCGTAAATCAAAAAAAGCTGTTCCATCTTCAAGATCAGGACCTGTCTCTTTTGGTATGTCATCATAAAGAAAGTCAGCCCGTATCTGTAATGCTGCAATATCGCCAATACGGCTCAAGTCAAGTTGAAAACGGGACTCAAGCAGACTCGCGTTTTGTTTATAGGCATCTTTAGCAATGCGGGCACCTGCTTTTAAATCAATAAAGCCGTGAACATAAATCCCCAGCTGGTTAAAAATTGATTCTGCCTGATCCTGGCCATATGCCAAAGTAAATGTTATAAGAAAACAAATTATTAAAAGCACAAAAATAAGTTTGTGTTTGATCATAACAGTTTTTTATTATCAACACAAAAAAGTGTTAAAGACCGCTTTATTATAGTTATTTCCCCCTGATTTAATTTTGATTATTTTAAACAGCTTTTCTCTTTTTTTTAGACTAATTCAACCGAAATTCTTTACAATTTATACTATTTGCATTTATGGAAAACTGGCAAAGGTATTGTCACATCAACCCATAAAGTTTGTGTGTTTTTTTTCCTTTTAATGGTTGGATTATAGTAAGTTTCATATGACTTCATCCCAGTTTTTATTATAATAAGGTAAAAAAGTGCTAAGTCATACGAAAAGCCACTATAGTGCGGATTCTTCTTATACAAAAAGGTGGAAAAGTCAGCGCTTCTACCCACCAAATGATGTTTAAATATATAATTGAATATGATGTATTAATCAATAAAATTCTTGAACAAGGTAAAAATTTTTCATGTACAAAGTCAAAAGTTTGTCCATGCTGTGATGACAATTTATTGTGGGACGAGGAAGAAGAAAATGTTTTTTAGAGTTGTTTTAAGATATTTATTCAAAGACTCATTCCCATAGATCCCTAAGACCATCTCCTATAAGATTTAAAGATAAAACAGTAAGCATAATTGCTATTTACGGATATAATGAAAGATGCGATGCGCTTAGAACGTAATCTTTTCCTTCCATGAGAGGAGTTCCCCATTCAGAATATGGAGGCTGTATGCCGAATACAAGAAATCCTAATGCTGATACTCCAAGCAGCGCTTTACCTATTCCTATTGTAATTAGAACAATGGCTGAAGGGATGTTGGCAGGGAAGATATGGCGAAAAATAATAACTCTTTTTGAGACTCCGGAGATCGTGGCCGATTTAACATAATCCTGTTTCTTATTGAAGAATTAAAGAAACTTGCAGCAGGTGCACTTACAGGGAAATCATTTGTGGTTTATGATCCTGTATTAACACAGTTTTTAGATTGTTAGATAAAAATCTGAAAAATGTGTTAACTGTCAACAAATTCAGGCCTCGTCCACTGTAAATACAACATGGCATATTGTACAATCCTTAAACTAATTTTATGGTTTATTGACAATCTTAGTTTTTTGTGGCAATGAGCTATTGTTTTCATAATATCCAAAACAGGATATATTTTATTTAATTTTCACACCGGGAAATGGCAGTGAAGCAAAACTCTTAATCGGGTAAAACAGCCATTTTCAGATGGGCACAATTTTATGTTTTTCGGATTTTAAAAATATAGCATGAAAAAAATATCCAAACCTGCAAAAACAGCTAAAAAAAAAGTTCAAAAAAAAGTTCAAAAAAAAACTGTGGAGTTTGACAGTATCAGCATCAGAGGGGCAAAAGAACACAATCTTAAAAATATTGATATTGATCTGCCCAAAAAAAAACTGATTGTTATTACAGGGGTTTCAGGTTCCGGCAAATCAAGCCTTGCATTTGATACTATTTTTGCTGAAGGCCAGAGGCGCTATGTGGAATCTCTTTCAGCCTACGCAAGACAGTTTATAGGCCAGCTGGAAAAACCAAAATATGAGACAATAAGAGGGCTTTCACCAACAATATCCATAGAACAAAAATCTGCAGGTTTCAATCCCCGATCAACAGTCGGTACAATCACAGAAATCTATGACTATTTAAGGGTACTTTATGCCAGAATCGGAATACAACACTGCCATATTTGCGGTAAAAAGGTGGGTAAAACAGATGCTGCGGGTATTGTAAACCAGTTGGCTTTACTACCTGTATCCACCCGCTTTTTTCTTCTTGCACCGATTATTGAAAACAGAAAAGGTGAGCACAATCAACTTTTTGATGAGCTCAAAAAAGATGGGTTTGCACGAGTAAGAATTGATGGTGTTGTACACGAGCTTTCTTCTGTTCAGGCACTTTCAAAACATAAAAAACACAATATCGAAGTTGTTGTTGACAGACTTGCTGTAAAAAAAGGAAAAAATTTTCAAAAACGCCTTACAGATTCTGTGGAAACGGCACTCAATCTTGGAAAAGGAGAGATAATAGTCCATATTCCTGACCGTGAAGATATAAAGATGAGTGAGGCAAGATCATGTTGCGGTATGGCTTTTCCAGAACTTGTTCCTTCTCTTTTTTCTTTTAATTCCCCCATTGGCATGTGTCAGGATTGCAACGGTATTGGAACTGTAATTTCAATGGATGAGGATAAGGTTGTTCCTGAAAAAAATCTTTCAATTCGCCAGGGTGCAGTAATTCCCTGGAAAAACTACTTTTCCAATAAAAAGTCAAGAAATGGTTCCTGGGGATTTGAGCAGTTAAAAGCCATGGAAAAGCAGTGGGGAGTTGATCTTAATGTTTCATGGATAAAGCTTTCAAAAAAACATCGTGATCTTTGCCTTTTTGGATCCAAAGGGAATAAGATGGTGGTAAACTGGAAGTCCACAAAAATAAAAGGCAGCGTGACCACAGAGTTTGAAGGCATATTAAACAGCATGATGCGCAGATACATGCAGACCCAGTCAAATTTTCAAAAAAAATGGTACTCAAAATTTTTAACATCAAAAGAGTGTAAAACCTGTAAAGGTAAAAGACTGAAACCAGAAGTTCTTAATGTAAAAATTGAAAATTTTTCCATTATGGATATTACTGCAATGACAATAGGTGAGTCGTATGAATTTTTTAAATCACTTAAACTTTGCGGTAATAAAAAAATAATTGCAGAAGAACTTTTAAAAGAAATTACAGGAAGGCTGGGATTTTTGGTTAATGTGGGACTTTCTTATCTTTCTCTTGACAGAAAAGGGCCTACACTTTCCGGAGGAGAATCCCAGCGTATACGTCTTGCATCACAGATCGGTTCAGAACTAACCGGAGTACTTTATGTTCTTGATGAACCTTCAATCGGTCTTCACCAGAAAGATAATATAAAACTTATTAAAAGCCTTGGCCATTTAAGAGATATAGGAAATACTCTTATAGTTGTTGAACACGATCAGGAAACAATCGAATCAGCAGACTGGGTTGTGGATATGGGTCCTGGGGCAGGTCAACTTGGAGGTCAGGTTGTTGCAGCTGCTACACCTGAAAAGTTAAGAAACAATAGAGCATCACTTACAGGTCTTTATCTTAGTGGGAAAAAAAAGATTGATGTGCCTTTAAAAAGGCGTACACCAGAAACTGCAGGAAATAAATGGATCACTATTTACAAAGCATCGGAAAACAATCTGGCTGATATAGACGTTAAAATTCCTCTTGGTCTTTTTGTAACTATTACCGGCGTATCAGGGGCAGGGAAGTCATCTCTTACAAACCAGATCCTTTTTCCGGCTTTGTCAAAAAAATTGCATTTGTCAACTGTTTCAGTGGGAAAATATGAAAAAATTGAAGGGCTTTCAAACATTGACAAGGTAATTAATATTAATCAAAAGGCAATAGGCAGAACACCAAGAAGTAATCCTGCAACCTACACAAAGGTTTTTGATCATATCAGGGATCTTTTTTCCATGCTTCCTGAATCAAAGGCAAGAGGGTATAAAAAAGGACGGTTCTCATTCAATGTAAAAGGTGGCCGTTGTGAATTTTGCAAAGGAGATGGTTTTATAAGGGTTGAAATGCATTTTCTTGCTGATGTTTTTGTCCCATGTGAAGTCTGTAAGGGAAAAAGATTTAACGAATCGACCCTTGAAATTCTATATAAAGGTAATTCCATTTCAGATATTTTAGATCTTTCAATTTCTCAGGCCTATGAACTTTTTGAAAACCAGCTAAAAATCAAGTCTATACTTGATACCCTCAATCAGGTAGGTCTTTCGTATATAAAGCTTGGGCAATTTGCAACAACTCTTTCAGGAGGAGAAGCCCAGAGAATCAAACTTGCCCGTGAACTTTCAAAACGTGAAACAGGAAGAACTTTGTATATCCTTGACGAACCTACAACAGGTCTTCATTTTGATGATATAAAACTTCTTCTTCAAGTACTCCAGAAACTTGTAGATTTTGGCAATACAGTGATTGTGATTGAACATAACCTTGATGTTATCAAAACAGCTGACTGGATAATAGATATAGGACCTGAAGGCGGCAGCAAGGGAGGTAAAATTGTTACAACAGGAACACCAGAAAAAGTCGCAGAATGCAAAAAAAGCTATACAGGGTTGTTTTTAAAAAAAATGTTGTAAATTTGACTGCAAATAAAAAATTTCAATTATAATTTATGCGTTGTCGGTATTTAATCTGACCAAAAAATCATATATAATTATAAATTAGTAGTCTTAAAGTTTATGTATGGGGGAGTTGAAAAGACTCTCCCCACACAGAGGAAAATTTTTTAATAATATTACTTGCCGGTTTTTGACAATAGTGAAATTTCAGGAGATATTAATCTGTTCAATTCAACATAATAAAGAGTAATAGCTTCCTGTTTATTTATTACTTTATCATGATTTCTATCTGCTTGTAAAAGTCTTGAAACAAAATCTATTTCGTGTTGTTTAATTACTTTGTCAACACTAATGTCTTTGTAAGGATTAGGAAAATTTGCTGAGGCACTTGTTAGAATATCTACTCTATCTCTTATTTTTTCAGCATTTCTGATAATCGACCACATTTCACTTGTTGCAAAAAACACTACAGCACCATCGAAAAAATAATTTGGTATCAGTTTTGAATTTTGATCGTTTTCCTTAAGTCTTAATGAAAAATTTGCTACTTTACTATCAAGATCATTTTTTTTGCTTTAATGCTATAGACCGTCACATAAATAATTTCAGCAATAGACTGAGCTATAATAAAATTTAAAAACCTCTGAAACTCGCTGCGCTCAAACAGTCAGAGTTTTTTAAATTTCACCATAGCTCAGTTTTGCCATCTGGTTTTATGAAATTTATTATCTGAACACCTATATATCTATCTTTTCTGCCAGATTATCTCTTTGTTTATTAACATCTGAATGTTGATTATTGATAATTTATCATATACATATTAATCTGTTATTTATAGCATCGGTATATTTCCCAATTATTATAATTGATATATTAAAAATAATTGGGAAGTATTTTATATAAAAAATATAATTTTTTAAATGTATAAACTTAAGGTGTGGTAGCTTTATTGTTTGTTTTTATTGTCATATGTTAAGCATAGTATTTCACAGTAATGTTTTCGGATTTTAATTTATATCCCTTTGAAGCCATGGCTTTGAAATCCCGTTTGAAAAAATTCAAACTCTAACGGAAAAATAACGGTGTCCAAAATTAGTTCTCAAAAATCCGCGTAAACTACCCTTAAACTGTCCACAGCTACCCGCCATAAAGCTTGATTAAACATGTTGTTGCGTAACCATCGGATAAACTTTATAGACCGTTGTGTGAATCGTCTGATATCTCTTAGGTGGATAGGCAATACAACTCCATTTTCTTTTGCTGAATCAACTGCTTTATTTAGTCGTTATCCCATCTCACTTTATAGAGATAGGCTGTGAGGCCAGGAGGTACCTGAGTTAAGTTCGTTAGACAGCTGTAGCTTTTTCCAGTTACAGGACATTTGTATCTTATTCTCCGACATGAAACTCCACATAAAATCTCTATTAATTCATGAGATAAAACTCCTGTGTTGATATTATCTTCAGGATCAAATTCTTTTCCTAAGGGTCAAAGGCAGACTTGACCCCTTTTTATGCATAGGCGGTGGATTTTGGGATCTATAACAAGCTTGACATATGAAAGTTAATTAGATAATTATTAAAATTTTGATTATACAGGCTATCGCGTTATGTTGGCACCAAGCAACTAAAAAACATAATATGTTGACAGGCTGTTACGGAATGCAAATTTCTTCAAGTTTAAGGCAGAAACTGGATAAATTTAGCATTGTAACAATTTGTTGGGAGCTTTTTCTTAAACTGAGTTGTTTTCCAAATTTATATAGAGGTGGATAGATATGAAAATATTGATGTACTGCTTAATAATATTTTTTTTGTTATCAGCGGGCTGTGATGGTTATAAAAAGGATGCAATTGCAAGTTATTACGGTGTCAACAGAATTACGGCAAGTCCTTCTGTTTCAGAATTTTCTGATGTTGTTATCTACACAACAGTTTTAGATAATTTCGGTAGTCCTGTTGCAGGGCTTACAAAAGATGATTTTGCAATTTGGGAAGGCTCAAGTATAGATAATGACTTAATAAAGCAGACAATAACAAGTTTTAAATTTGTCAGAGATTGCGCAGGAATCAGTATAGCACTTGTCATTGATGCAAGCGGAAGTATGAACAAAAATACACGATTTGAAGAGGTAAAAAATACAATAATCGGTTTTTTGAAAAATTTAAAAAACACAGACAGAGTAAGTTTGGTTAGATTTTCAAATTCCAATATGGTATCTTTAATTAAAAAATCTGATTTCGTTTCAGTTGATAAAGATAAAAATGGTATATCTGATATTATAGATGCAGTTCAAGGTCTAACAGCTTTTGGCGCCTCAAGTATTTATGACGGAACAGCAAAAGGTGTAAAAAGTTTAAGCCAGGAAGTCAGCCCAAAGGCGGTAATCGTTTTTACAGATGGAGATGCTTATGATAACACGATTTCAATTGAAGGTGTCATATCAAAAGCCAACAATGATAGTGTTCCTGTTTATCTAATAGGACTTGAAACTGATCCTGATAATTTAAAAGATATGAGTGGGCATAATTTAAAAGATATTGCCACTCGGACAAAGGGTAGATATTTTTTTGCTGCCACTATACAGAAAATGACTGATATTTACATTGAAATAGCTTCAAATGTACGTAGTCAGTATAAAATAGGATATAAAAGCAGTAATGCATCTTTTGACGGAACAACACGCTCAGTCATGGTTTCATCCAGGAATGTCAGCGGTTCAGGAATTTATGTGGCTAATAGCAGGCCTAAAATAATTCTGGATAAAAAAACATTGGATTTAAGCAGATCCAGTCATAAAATAGATGATAAATTAACAATATCCGGCACTGTAAAAGATCTCAATGCTGCCCTGCAGGATCAAGATCTTTCAGCCTTATTATACTACAGACATCTAAATGATAAGGATTATACAAAAGCTGCTGTTAATTTAACCAATAAAGGTGACAGTCTCTATTCCTTTAGTGAAGAAATTCCTGTATCAGCAATTCAAAAACCCGGAATAGAGTACTACCTTTATGCTACAGACACAATTCAGGAAATATATTATCCGTTTAATTATAATGTTGTCCCAAATTCAATTTCAATAGAGTCGCAAGCACCATTTATTTCTCATGAAGTGATAGTTTCATCACGTGAGAATAAGGCAATTACAATATCTGCTGACGCTACAGATCCTGATCCAGGGGACAAGATAGTGGGCGCATCACTTTTTTACCGTATTCATGATTCAGACCAAGAGCCTGACCAGGCAAAGCCTTTTATAGAAGTAGAAATGGCAGGTCAAGACACTTACACAGCAAAAATTCCTGCACATAGCATTGTTAAGCCTGGCATGGATTATTATATTGCAGCATGGGACAGCTCTGGTATCAGAGCAGAACATGGAAGTGCTGATGAGTCACATTTTATAAAGGCAACGTCTGTGGCAGTACATATTAATCTTATTGATAATGGTAGTTTTGAAAATCCAGAAGTTCCTTACAAATCTTTTAGGATTTTTAGGAATATTCCTGGATGGAACAATGACTTCAAGTATGGCTTAGAAATTCAAAACAACATAGCTGGTTCACCTTTTAATGGCAATCAGTTTATAGAGCTGGATGCTCATGAAAATACTGAAATTCAACAGAAAATAAATACTGTTGCAGGACAGGAATATGAGATAAGTTTTGCATATTCGCCTCGTTGTGATATAGAGGCAGCTTCAAATGAAATTCAGATTTTCTTTAATGATATTTTGCTCGACACTATTACCGAAGATGGCACATATTGTTTAGATAATAGCTGGTCTGTTTATAACTATATTGTGACAGCTCCAGGTCATTTATCGTCTTTAAAATTCAGAGCAACAGGAATAAGTGATGGGTTTGGTGGCTATCTGGATGATGTACGTGTTTCTCCAATACAGTAACAGTAGAAAAATAATTTTTATGCTGATAAAAAAAATCCATGTTTTGTTGTTGATTATAACGTAAGGGGATTTTTTATTTTTAAGGCATTTAAATTGAGGTTAAACCTGCTTACTATTATTAATTCATTAAAAAAATAGAGGATTTTTATGAAAAAAAGACTATTTTTAAATTTGTTTCTGGTTTCGATATTATTTATGTTTATATTTGAGCTGCCTGTTTTTTCAAATGGCTTATCTTCAGAAGGTTTGCCTGAATTTAATGAGCTAAAAATTACACTTAAATCAGTTGTGAATGAAAAAAATGGGGGATTTGGCTTAAACATGTGGGCTGTAGTAGTAGATAGAGACGGTATTGTAAAAGCTGTTGCTTTTTCAGGTAATAACAGAGGTGATCAGTGGCCAGGAAGCCGTGTTATTGCTGCACAGAAAGCTAATACTGCAAATGCTTTCAGTCTGCCAAATTTTTCCTTATCCACTGCTAATCTTTTTAGTGCAGTTCAACCTGGAGGCAGTTTATATGGTTTACAGCACAGTAATCCTGTTGATGTAAAAATTGCATATCGTGGGAGCTCAAAAAAAAAAGGAACTAAAAAAGATCCCATGGCAGGATATATAATTGGCGGAGTAAATGTATTTGGCGGAGGGTTGGCATTGTACAACAGCAAAGGAAAAATTATCGGAGCATTGGGTGTAAGCGGAGACAGTTCCTGCGCTGATCACAATATTGCATGGAAAGTTCGCCATAAATTGAAATTGGATTTTGTTCCTGCAGGAATAAGCCCTGATAAAAATGATAATATTGTCTATGACATTACTGATGGTAAAAGTTCTGGAGGTTGGGGGCATCCTGCATGTTCTCCTGACGCTGTGACAATTGCAGAAAATTTTTCCAAGACACATCCTGTCAGGGTAAAAGAATAAATATATTTTATCTTGCAATGCAACTTAATATCTTACGTTTCGACAGGCTGTTACAAAACGCAGTTTATCCAGTTTCCGCGTTAGAAAATTAATTTGATCCTCTTAAATACCGCTTGTATGCCTGCAGTCAAATTAATTTTCCGCCTTGAACTTGAAAAAATTTTCATTCCGCAAGCAGCCTGTCGATAGTTATTAGCAACAAAATTTTATTTTAACTACAATATATAGCAGATTGATAAGATTTTCGACACAAGTCGCAGGAAAAGCACTCCCTTTTTGCGCATAACTAATATAGTATAAATCAGCCAAAAAAACATTATCAATGTATGTGTGTTGAAGAATTAATTTTTTTTAAAATATTTTTTACTATGATTGACTCTGTTGAAATTTTAAATATATATAAAAGTTTTGAAAAGCTTCGGGCTCTTACAAACATTAATTTTTCCATTAAGCAGAATACCTATTTTGGTCTTATAGGGCCTAACGGAGCCGGCAAATCTACACTGATAAATATTATGGCAGGTCTTGCATATGCAAACAAAGGCACAATAAAAATCATGGGTAATGATGTTCGTTCCAAATGGCGCAAAGCAAGGCATTGTCTTGGTGTTGTGCCCCAGGAACTTGTTTATGATTCTTTTTTTACAGTGCGTGAAATGCTTAGACTGCAATCCGGTTATTTTGGATATGGATCTGAAAACTATCCATGGGTTGATGAATTAATAGAAACTCTGGATCTTTCTGAAAAAGCTGATGTAAACCTGCAACGTCTTTCAGGAGGTATGAAAAGGCGTGTTCTTATTGCACAGGCTCTTGTTCACAAGCCTGAAGTTGTAGTCCTGGATGAACCAACAGCAGGTGTGGATGTTAAATTGCGACAGGTATTATGGGAATTTACAAAACAACTTCATCAAAAAGGGCATACAATTCTTTTAACAACCCATTATCTGGAAGAAGCTGAAAACCTATGCCAGCAAGTAGCAATTTTAGACAAAGGAAAAGTAATCGCAATAGATAGTACAAAATCGTTAATCAATCAATATCCATACAGGTTTTTAACTGTTAAAACAGACAAAAATTCATCTGATATCCCGGAATCCATAAGAAAACTGATGATTTCTTTCCAAAACAATCGTATGACTTTGAAATTGTATAACAAAAAAGACAAGATAGGTGATGTGCTTGAAACTTTAACCAGTGCCGGAATTCATATTATTGACCTGAAAACTAGTGAACCTAGCCTTGAAGATGTTTTTATGAACCTGACCCAAAGCAAAAAAAAACATGATTAATTACAAGGGAATGGCAACTCTTTTTGCCAAAGAAATCTGGAGGTTTTTAAAGGTATGGATTCAGACAATTCTGGCTCCTGTAGTAAATGTTTTGCTTTATCTGCTTGTTTTTATTTCGGTTATATCAGATAAGGTGGAAATTTTTAAAGGGTTTTCCTATGCTGAATTTTTAATTCCAGGACTAATCATAATGGCTGTGCTGCAAAATGCTTTTGCCAACAGTTGTTCCAGCCTTTTCCAGGCAAAGCAAAACGGAAGCATTATTTTTATGCTGCTTGCCCCTTTATCAGGTATGGAATTTTATACTGCATTTGTCGCAGCATGCATTATGCGAGGTATCTGCGTGGGGATTGTCGTGTGGATCGTTTCTTGTCTGTTTTTGTTTTTGCCTGTACACAACTTTTTTATAATATTATGTTTTGCTGTTCTTGGAAGCGGAATCCTGGGCGCTCTTGGTATTATCGCCTCAATATGGGCAGATAAATGGGATCATATTTCAGCTTTTCAAAATTTTGTTATACTTCCTCTTTCATTTTTAAGCGGTGTTTTTTTTTCGATCAGATCCCTGCCATCATTTTGGAGTAGTATTTCAATTTATAATCCGTTTTTTTATTTGATTGATGGTTTCAGATATGGTTTCTTAGGAGTATCAGAAACTTCTCTTTGGCTGAGTATTGTAATTTCAAGCATTTTTTTTGTGTTTGTAAGCACTATTTGTATAATAATGCTTTGCAGTGGATATAAATTGCGGATATAATTTTTTCATTGCTTAATATATTGTGTTTTTAAGTTTTGATATAGCGATATTTTTCAATAATATCGGAAAAAAGGAAATTTTTTATTATGAAACTTGAGGACTTGAAAGACAAGACTGCAATAGTAGGTGTTGGTAACACTCCCTTTAGCGCTTTATACAAAACGCGCAATCCCATGAGAAATTCCTATACTCTTGGGCTTGAAGCATTTAAAAATGCCCTTGATGACTCTGGTTTAAATAAAGATGACATTGACGGCATAATTGTTTCCCGTATTCCTTCATATACAGATATGTGCGTGATGACAGGTATTGATAATCCAAGATTAACCAATGTGCTTGAAGGCAGTGGAAGAATGTCGGGTATTGCCATACAATATGCTGCCATGGCAGTATATACAGGAATGGCAAATGTTGTTGCATGTATATATGGAAACGACGGTCAGTCTGTCGGAGCATCTTACGGGGGTGAATTTGGTTTTATTGATAACTACAATACTCCTTTTGGAATGACATCTCCAGGTGCAAGTGTTGCATTAATGTGGCAAAGACATATGCATGAATATGGCACAACTTCTGAAGATCTCGGCACATTAGCTATTTCTCAGCGTGAATTTGCCTCAAAAAATCCCAATGCAGTGATGCATGCACCTATTTCAATGGAACAATATTTAAATTCAAGATACATCTGTTCTCCTCTTAGGCTTTTTGATTATTGTCTTATAAATGATGGCGGTGTTTGCATTATTGTTACAACAGCTGAAAGAGCCAAAGATTGTAAAAAGCCTCCGGTATACATAATGGGCACAGCTCAGGCAGGTTCTCATAATCCTTATTACCATGTTGAAGATTACAACTGGAAAGCTATGCAGATAGTAGCAGATCAGGTTTACCAAATGGCAGGCGTTGGAACCTGTGATATCGATTGTGCTCAAATATATGATAATTTTCTTCCTGTAGTGATGTTTAGCCTGGAAGGTTATGGGTTTTGCCCAAAGGGTGAAAGTGGGCAATGGATTAGAAATGGAAGAATTGGGCAAGATGGTGATCTGCCGATAAATACCAGTGGAGGTCACTGCTCGGAAAGTTATATGCAGGGGTGGGGACTGCATGTTGAAGCTGTTCGCCAATTAAGAGGAGAGTGCGGTGAAAGACAGATAAAAGATGCTGAGATAATACAGTATATTTGCAGTTCACCAGTTTGCTCATCTCATATCCTGAGGAGGTAGATTATCATGTTAACATATACAAAACCTTTACCTGTTTATAATGCAATTGATGCTCCATACTGGCAGGCTCTTTTTCAACATGAACTCAGGATGCAAAAATGTAGTGCCTGCGACAAAATATGGTTTCCTCCAGGCAGTGTGTGCCCAAAATGTCTATGTGAAAAATATCACTGGGAAAAACTAAAAGGAACAGGAAAAATATGGTCGTGGGTTGTTTTTCATAAACTTTACATACCTTCTTATTCAGATGATATTCCCTATAATGTTGCTGCAGTAAAACTTGATGAAGGTCCAATGCTGACAAGCAATATTGTTCAATGCAGCAATGACACAATTAAATGTGATATGCCAGTTGAAATAGTATTTGATGATGTTACAAAAGAGATAACATTACCTGTGTTTAGACCTTCAGGAAAAAGATCAATTTAGATATTTTAGGTTATTTTGTGAGCAGTTGATAAAAACAGCGAGCAAGAGAATTGAACTTTAAGTGTGGTATTTGATCCGCTTAAATACCACCTTTATACCTGTGTCAAATTAATTTTCCCCTTGAATCTGAAAAACTTTAATTCCGTAAGATTCTGTTGATTGTTACGTGAGACAAAATTGTATCATGATACAAAATCATGAAGCTGAATAGTAACAAAATTTATTGAAATACTTTCCTGTATTTACAATAAATTCAGCAAGTTTCTGAATTGCGGGGATACAATCTGGCTGGCAAGATAAAACTGGCACTCCACTTGCAATTCAGCATATTAAAGATTTTAAATAAGGAGGTTTGATATGTTGCAACTTAAAGAACTTAAAAAAGAATATGAACTTATTAATGAAATTGACTGGGACATGACTCCGGAAGAGGCGGTTAGACTCTATCTTGAATGGGGCAATAATGATTGTACCGGGGGCAAATATGCTATTCGATCAAAAAATGATGTTTCACATTATTTTGTAGTAAATACATGGGAAAAAGTGCCAAAAATTTATCTGGTAAAAAGAACTTCTGATGATGCCAAAGAGCTTGCAAAGTTTGAAATGCCGGAAGATATCAACGCTAATTTTTTGAACCATATGGGTAATCTCAAAGGTGTTTACCCAGTTAAAGGAAATGTGAAAAAATGGTTGCAAAAAGAGCTTGGATGTATATAAAAAAAAAGAGACAAAAAATATTTCATTTATCAGGCAATATGCTGCTCAATAATAAAAATTAAGGAGGAGACATGGCTCAAATAACATTACAAGGTAATACGGCTCAAACCAGCGGAGAACTGCCTGCGGTTGGATCTATGGCCCCTGACTTTTTACTTACGCGAACTGATCTGTCAGATATTTCTCTTAATGATTTTGCCGCTCAAAAGGTTGTACTTAGCATTTTTCCTAGCATTGACACGCCCGTATGTGCAACGTCCACACGCAGATTTAATATGGAAGTCAGCAAATGGAAAAATACGGCTGTGCTTTGCATATCACGGGATCTCCCTTTTGCTCACACCCGCTTTTGTGAAGCAGAAGGGCTCAAGAATATTATTCCATTATCAGAAATGAGACGCAGAGATTTTGGAGAACAATACGGTGTTGCCATAGTAAACGGCCCATTGGCAGGCCTTTTAGCAAGAGCAGTACTTCTCATAGATGAAAATGGTGAGATTATCTATACCCAGTTAGTAAATGAGATTGGCAAGGAACCGGATTATCAAAAGCTCATAGCTGCACTGTAAGGCGTTTGAAACAAGCCGAATTTCACAGCTGTTTTGAAAATATATGTATGTAACAAAAAAATGAATGGATTTAATCGGGAGGGTTCTTATGGAAGTCAGACATTCTTCAAATGCTAATATTTCTAATCTATTACAGCCTTTTGGTAAGATTGACTTTAATGTAAGCCAAATAGGTTTTGGTGGCTATAGGATCCTTCCACAAAGTAAAGAGCATAAAGATGCACTTTGCTATGCTATTAGAAAAGGTTTCAATCTAATTGACACTTCCAGTAATTATACCGGCGGAGAGAGTGAAAGACTCATCGGCAACACATTAAAGTCAATGATCGGAAATGGTGAAATTAGTCGGGAAGCTGTTTTAATTGTATCAAAAGCCGGATATGTTCAAGGTGAAAATATGGCAACAGCCAAAAAACGTGAAGCACAGGGCCAGCCTTTTCCGGAAATGGTTAAATATATGGATGGGTGCTGGCATTGTATTCATCCTGATTTTTTAGAAAATCAGCTGCAGCGTACTTTAGGCAGGCTGCAAATAGACAACCTGGATATTTATCTGCTCCACAATCCTGAATATTTTCTTTCTCATATAAAACAAAAAGGGCTTATGGATCTGACAACAGCTCGTGATGAGTACGAACGTAGAATCTTTAATGCCTTTAAATGGCTGGAAAAAAAAGTTAAAGAAGGTAAGGTTAAAGCTTATGGTATTTCTGCGAATACCTTTGTCAAGCCTTGTGAAGATTTTGAGTTTACTTCGCTTGAAAAAGTAGTTAAAATTGCTGAATCTATTACCCCTGACCATAATTTTAAAGTCATTCAGTTTCCACTGAACCTGTTTGAAACCGGAGCATGCTTAGAAAAAAATCAATCAGGCAGCACTAAAACCCTTATAGAGTTTGCAGTAGAAAAAAATATAGCCACAATGGTTAATCGTCCTTTAAATGCCATAGCAGAAAACACCATGGTTCGCCTGGCTAGTTTTGACGAAATTGATCCCAGTAAGATAATCATAGAAAATTTTTCTATGCAGCAAAAAAAAGTTATGGAGTGTGAAAGCAGGTTTCAAACAGATTTCAAAAGCAAATGGCCAAAAGAGCTGTCTTTAATTCCTTTAAACAGACTTTTTTCAATTCCCTATTATCTATCCTCAGCTTTAATCGAAATCCACGGATGGGAACAATGGGATTATGAAAAAGAGTACCGAATTATGCCACAGCTTTATGACGATTTAAATTATCTGAATAATATTATGCAGCACGCTGCTCACTGGAAAAAGTGGGTCTTAGAGTTTTCTCACTCTTTATTAAAACTTCTTGATATCACCACAGCCAGTTTTAAAACTTCAAAATCTACATTTTCTGAAATGTTTAGCAAAAGGTTGGACACGCTCGATTCAGCATTAAAATCATCTGCCTCACTTTCACAGAAATCGTTGAGGATACTAAGCTCTATTCCAGGAATCAATTGTGTTCTTTTAGGAATGCGAAAAAAAGATTATGTTGATGATGCACTTGCTGCACTCAAAGAGCCGACCCTTCAAAATGCTGCTCAGATACTTTCCTCTATTTCTAAAAATCAGTTGATTAAACAGTGGAAGCAATAGGACATGCTAATCCTGCCTCAAAGTTTTTTGTTTTCTCATCATGCAATCTAAATCTTACCTGTTAATTTAAAAAAAATATCAACAGGTGTTAGGGAATGAAAATTTCTTCAAGTTAAAGATGGAAAATTAATTTGATCACAGGCATACAAGGTAGTATTTCGAGGATCAAATTAATTTTCTAACGCAAAAATTGAAGAAATTG
>Ga0209344_10000777_pt1 | contig 49384 bp, 39 predicted proteins | sample Cruoilmetagenom6_FD_187293 | JGI IMG/M metagenome (GOLD analysis project Ga0209344, IMG submission 187293) | Oil polluted marine microbial communities from Coal Oil Point, Santa Barbara, California, USA - Santa Barbara Oil Seep Sample 6 (SPAdes)... | ecosystem: Environmental > Aquatic > Marine... | reverse complement strand
AGGTTGATACCAGAGAGTCTGATAACCTCATGTAATTGGTGTCTCCTTTCATTAATATTTCCGAAGCGAGGCATAAATATTCGTATTTGACCTCCTTGTTTGTTTACCATTCGTGGTGCTTCAAATGACATTGAAGAGATTTCAGTTTCTGGTAAATATGGAACAACTTCCGAGGACACATACAATATTCGTTTATCTTTCATAAATCTGCTGCTTTTGAAATTAATAGTAAAAAACATGCAAAATTACAAAAATTTGTGCAGATTGCTAGTATTATATTATGTTTGCATGCGTTAAATTTTTGTTACGACATTGAAAAACTTTCAGAATAAAACCGAATTATCAAATTACATAAGTGCTTTAAAAGCAAAAGGAAGCTCAATTGGGTTTGTGCCAACAATGGGAGCTTTGCATAATGGGCATTTGTCATTGGTAAATAAAGGATTGAGTGAAAACGACCTCGTTGTTGTTAGTATCTTTGTAAACCCTACTCAGTTTGATAATAAGGATGACTTGGTTAAATACCCAAGAACCTTAGACGCTGATATTGCGTTATTGAAAACCGTTAGTGATCATAAAATCATTACTTATGCGCCAAGTGTTGAAGATATATATGATGATAATATAGCATCGGAATCTTTTTTTTATGATGGGTTAGAACATAAAATGGAAGGTGCTTTTAGGCAAGGTCATTTTGATGGTGTTGGTACTATTGTTAAGCGTTTATTTGAGATTGTAAAACCGGATTTTGCTTATTTTGGTGAGAAAGATTTTCAGCAATTACAAATTATTAGAAAATTAGTTGAGTTACACCACATACCTGTAACTATCGTTGGTTGTCCAATTCATAGGGCAAAAGACGGTTTGGCAATGAGTTCTAGAAATGCGAGACTAACACCAGAACATAGAGAAATTGCTCCTTTTATATATAAAACATTAGAAGCTGCCAAAGCAAAGTTTGGCACAAAAAGTGCTAAAGAAGTAACGGAATGGGTTTATATGCAATTTGAAAAACAATCGCTTTTAGAATTAGAGTATTTTATTATTGCAGATATAACAACCTTAAAACCAGTAAGAAGAAAGTCAACAAAAAAGTCATATAGGGCGTTTATAGCAGTATATGCAGGTGATATCAGACTTATAGATAATATCGCATTAAATTAATTATCTTTGTAATATGCAAATACAAGTTGTAAAATCAAAAATTCACCGTGTAAAGGTTACGGGAGCGGCACTAAATTATATTGGTAGTATTACTATTGATGAAGATTTAATGGATGCGGCAAATATTATACAAGGAGAAAAAGTTCAAATTGTTAATAATGACAATGGTGAGCGCTTAGAAACCTATTGTATTCCTGGTCCTAGAAAAAGTGGAGAAATTACTCTAAACGGTGCTGCAGCACGTAAAGTTGCTGTTGGCGACACCTTAATTCTTATTACATATGCGTTTATGGATATTGAAGACGCTAAAGTATTTAAGCCTTGTTTGGTCTTCCCAGATGAAGCTACAAATCTTCTAAAATAAGTAGGTGAGTAAGCCAAAATCTATCCTAAAAGTTGTATTACCCTTACTCTTAGGAGTGGGTTTAGTGTGGTATTCTTTATCTAAAATTTCGATTCCTATTTTAATACAGTATTTCAAGGACGCTAATTATAGTTGGATTATTCTTGGTGTTGTTATGGGAATTCTTAGCCATGTGTCTAGAGCTTATCGTTGGATTTATATGGTAGAGCCTTTGGGGTTTAAACCTAATTTTGGCAATAGCATTATGGCAGTTTATTCTGCGTATCTTATAAATTTCACCATTCCAAGAGCCGGAGAAATAGCTAGAGCTTCAATTTTAACCAATTATGAAGGGATTCCTTTTGATAAAGGATTTGGGACAATTGTTGCAGAGCGTGTGGCTGATACTATCATGTTACTTTCAATAGTTGCCATCGCTTTTTTTTTAGAATTTGAATTTATTTATGATTTTTTTGCCCAAAAATTTAATCCTTCCTCATTATTACTAGGTATTGTTGTATTGCTACTAGGAGTACTGTTAGTATTGCTATTTGTAAAGAAGAGTAGGTCTAAATTTGCTTTAAAAGTTAAAGGATTTGTTTCAGGTCTTATAGAAGGTGCTTTTAGTATTTTTAAAATGAAAAAGAAATGGGCTTTTATAGGTCATACGTTTTTTATTTGGCTAATGTATGTGCTTATGTTTTACGTTACCACATTTGCATTACCAGAGTTGCAAAACATACCAATTGTAGCTATTCTAATTGGATTTATACTCGCTAGTTTTAGTATTGCAGCCACAAATGGAGGCATTGGTTCGTTTCCAGAAGCTGTAGTTATTGCTTTTTCGTTATTTGGTATGGCAGATGATCCAAGTAGAGCTTTTGGCTGGATAATGTGGTCTACCCAAACATTAGTTATTGTTGTTTTAGGAGGTTTGTCATTATTATACTTGCCTATTTTCAATAGAAAGAAAACAACAGTATAGAAATATTTTTTACCTTGCTTTAAATTTTTAGTCCTTATAATTATGAAGAATTTTTACACACTTGTCCTCACTTTTTTTATCGTATGTAATCTTCAATCTCAAGCGATTTATAAAACAATAGATTCAGAAAGACTTGGTGCAACGCGTGAATTAAAAATTCAATTGCCAAGAAATTATAATCCAGATGAAAAACGAACTTACCCTTTAATTGTAGTTTTAGATGGCGATTATTTATTTGAACCCGTTGCTGGGAATATAGATTATCAGTCCTATTGGGAGGATATTCCAGATTGTATAGTTGTTGGTATTAATCAAGCAGATACTAGACCAGAAGATTTATTCTATGATGATGAGAATTATTTTCCAAACGATTCTGGAGCGCAGTTTTATGAATTTATAGTGGCCGAATTATTACCTTATATAGAAAAAAATTATAAGGCATCAAATTTTAGAATCATTTTTGGGCACGATTTAAGTGCTAATTTTATCAATTATTACCTCTTTAAGGATGAACCTGTTTTTAGAGCTTATATTGCATTTAGTCCAGAGTTTGCTCCAGAAATGATTAGCAGATTGCAACAGCGCTTGTCTATATTAACAGAGCAAACGTTTTATTATATGGCAACTGCAGATGCTGATATAAAAGCATTAAGAGCTTCAACATTAAAGGCAGATTCTCTTATTTCTGCAATACAAAATGAAAAGCTACTTTATAAATTTGATGATTTTAAAGATGCCAACCATTATGCATTAGTAGGGAGAGGAATTCCTAAAGCATTGAATGAGATTTTTGGACTTTTTAAACCTATTAATGCTAAGGAATATAAAGAAAAGCTAATCCCTTTTGAAGGTTCACCTTACGATTATTTGATTAAAAAATACGAAGATATTGAGCATTTCTATGGGTTTGAAAAAGAATTAATTGAAAACGATATCAGAGCAATCGCAGCTGCTAGTAACAAAAAAGATGATATCGATTCTTTAGAAAAATTAGCCAAATTAGTTAAGAAAAAATTCCCGGATTCTATGTTAGGTGCCTATTATTTGGGTATGTATTATGAAAAAGAAGGCAACTTTAAAAAAGCTTTGTTGCAATATAAATCGGGCTTGCTTTTACAGCCTTCACAGTTTATAGACAAAGAAATTATACTCGAAAAAATGTATGATGCAGAAGAAGCATTAAACGATTAGGTGTATTTCATCGAAAAAAATTGACAACTTAACGATAATTTAGTATGTTTGGAGTCCCAAATCTAAACCTACTTTATTATGAGAAAAACTACCTTAGTTGTTCTTACTTGTCTAATCTACGCGTTTTCATTTGCGCAAGTATCTTATAAAGAGATATCCTCATCGCGCCTAAATTCTGAGCGTAAGTTAAAAATTAAATTACCAAAAGATTACGATCCTAAAGCAGATGTAAAATATCCTGTGATTATTGTTTTTGATGGAGATTATCTGTTTGAACCTGTTGCAGGTCAAGTTGATTTTCAAACTTACTTTGATGATATGCCAAGTTCAATAGTTGTTGGTATTATGCAAGGTGAAGATCGTTTTTACGATGCCTATTACGATCCGTTAACAGGTTTACCAACAGAATCGGGTCTTAGATTCCATGAATTTGTCTCAGAGGAACTATTGCCCTACATAGATAAGCAATACAATACAAGTAAGTTTAGAGTAGCTGTTGGCCATGATCGTATGGGGAATTTTATTAATTCCTATATCTTTAAAGAAGAACTAGCATTTCAGGCCTATGTTTGTATTAGTCCAGATTTTGTTGGCTCATTAAATAATTTTATTTCAAAACGCTTAGAACTTTTTAAAGACGATATCTTTTATTATTTAGCAACATCAGAAAAAGATATTCCAGAAATTCGTGAGAGTATCTTATTTACAGATTCAAAAATAAAAGAAGTATCAAACAAGCACTTAACTTATTATTTTGATGATTTTGAAAGTGATACCCATTACACTTTAGTTACAGGAGCCATTTCTAGGTCATTTGATAAAATTTTTGATATCTATAATCCATTACGAGAAAAAGAACTTGAAGAAAAAGTATTGCCATACGAAGGTACCTTAGATCAATATTTAATAGATCGATATAATAGGATAGACCGTTTATTTGGTATTGAAAAAGAGATTAGTGAAGCAGAATTAGAGAAAGTAGCAAAAGTAGCGGAACAACGCGAAGACTATAAATCGTTAGGTAAATTAGGAAAACTGGCCAATAAGCTATTTCCTGAGACACTATTAGGTACTTATTATATTGCTCATTCTACAGAAATGCTTGGAAAAATAAAGAAAGCAAAGAAACTCTACGAATCGGCATTAATACTAGATGATGCTACCAATATTAACAAAGATTATATCGCCTTAAAAATTGAGGAACTTACTGTTGCCTTAGTAGATGTTGAAGATGAAGAGTTAGAAGAATTAAAAGTAGAGGATGATAATGAAGAGAAATAAAAAATACATATCTACCGACTATTTTTTTGAAGCAATATATATAAAAGCAAAGGCATTTTTATTTTCAGATTTGTCTTCAAAATTAGTGGCATTAAAGGTTTTAGCGATTATGAGTTGGTTTAAAGACATCAACTAAAATTGTCTTAATTTTGTGTCATGTTTATAATTAAAGAAATTTCCGGTTTCACGGAGCATTAATATGGCTAAAGTAAAAACAACTTTTTTTTGTCAGAATTGTGGTAGCCAATACGCTAAATGGCAAGGTCAATGTACGTCTTGTAAGGAGTGGAATACCATTGCAGAAGAAGTCATTCAGAAACCAGAAAAAAGCGATTGGAAAACCCCAAGTGCTACGTCAAAACGAGCCTCAAAACCATTGTTAATTAATGAAATTGATACTTCTCAGGAAGCGCGTTTAGACATGCAAGATGCAGAATTTAATCGTGTACTTGGAGGAGGAATGGTTAATGGGTCGTTAACACTTTTAGGAGGAGAGCCAGGAATAGGAAAAAGTACACTTTTACTACAAATAGCCTTAAAACTACACTACAAAACTTTATATGTTTCTGGTGAAGAAAGCCAAAAACAAATAAAAATGCGTGCAGAACGTATTAATCCTAATAGCAATAACTGCTATATTCTTACTGAAACGAAAACTCAAAATATCTTTAAACAAATTGAAGCATTAGAGCCGGATATTGTGGTTATCGATTCTATTCAAACCTTGCATAGTGATTATATAGAATCTTCGGCTGGGAGTATTTCTCAAATAAAGGAATGCACAACCGAATTGATAAAGTTTGCTAAGGAAACAGCAACACCTGTTTTACTAATTGGACATATCACTAAAGATGGCCATATTGCAGGGCCAAAAATTTTAGAGCATATGGTTGATACCGTTTTACAATTTGAAGGCGACCGAAATCACGTATTTAGAATTCTTAGAGCAAATAAAAACCGATTTGGTTCAACCAACGAATTGGGAATATATGAAATGCAAGGCTCAGGATTGCGAGAAGTATCTAATCCATCAGAAATACTTATTTCTGAGAAGGATGGTGAATTGTCTGGAAATGCTGTTGCTGCAACTCTTGAAGGGTTAAGACCATTAATGATAGAAGTGCAAGCTTTGGTTAGTACTGCTGTTTACGGAACACCACAGCGTTCAGCTACAGGTTTTAATGCAAAACGATTAAACATGTTATTGGCTGTTTTAGAAAAACGAGCCGGTTTCCGGTTAGGAGCAAAAGATGTGTTTTTAAATATTACAGGTGGTATTACTGTTGATGATCCTGCTATAGATTTGGCCGTTGTTGCAGCCATATTATCTTCAAATGAAGATGTTGCTTTAGAAAGTGATTTTTGCTTTGCAGCAGAAGTTGGTTTGTCTGGTGAAATTAGACCTGTGCAACGTGTAGAACAACGTATTCTTGAAGCAGAAAAATTAGGCTTTTCAACAATTTTTGTGTCTAAATACAATAAAATAGCTTTAAAAAATACGGTAATTAAAATTCAATTGATTTCTAAGATTGAAGATTTAGTTGGCTTTTTGGTATAACTAAACCCTTTGAAAAATGAAGTCTTAATAATGGCTTAAAATAAATAATGATAAAAAGAGATCTTTAATTCTTCTAATATTGGAAGTTGAAAAGCTATGCGTTCATTTTTAGATATATAGAATACCATAATCATGAATTTAACCCAAAAATGGATCAAGGTAAATTATCTATTCTAAAATGTTGTTTAATTCATTTTGTATAATCATGTTTAATTTGAATGTTTTGAACTTTTTACTTGCGGAAATAAAATATAGTACGTAATATTGCTTTTCATCGGATTTTATTAACACATCATCTGATTTTTTGATCCAAACAAATGTCATTTTAACCTTTGTACATAAATAAGATTATCTCCCTCAAATCTTATAGTAAAATATAATACATTTTTTAACCTACTTATGAAAACAAATAGCATTACCCCTTCTCGTGGTGTATTAGTATTGCCTTTTTTTGTGCTCTTTTTTTTAACAAAATTAAATGCTCAATATTGTGAGCCTGCTCATATTAATGGAGGTTACAATTGGACGTTTCATATCTCTAAAGTAGAATTAGGGGATATTCAAAATGAAAGTAATGGAGCTATAGGTGCGTATACTTTTTATTCAGATGTTTCACCAACAGATGTTATTGCTGGCGAAACTATAAATGGTAACATTACCGTTACTATGGATGGGTGGAATACGCAAAGGCACACTATTGCAGTATGGTTCAATTTCAATGAAATAGATGATGATTTTGACGATCCTGGTGAGCAATTTTTATTTACATTTAAAGATACCAACAATGTTAATGGAGAAAAAGAGGTCCAAGTTCCTATAAGCATTCCTATTCCTTCAACAGCTCAAGCGGGTCTTGCCAGAATGCGCGTTGGTCTAATCAACGTGAGTAACGCCAATTTTACGGCGTGTGAATATAATTATAAAACAGGCGAAGTTGAGGATTATATGGTTAATATCATATCAGACAATGTCCCTGGAGATGTAGAACCTAACTTCTGTGAAACCATAAATGTTCAATCGTACAGTACACTTTTTATTTCTAACGTCTCTTTTGCTGGGATTAATAATAGTAGTACAGGCGCAACAGGAGATTTTACTAATTATTCTGATTTTTCATCAGAAAACATCCCAATTGGTCAGCCGCTTACAGGAACCATTAGCGTAACTCTAAACGGTTGGAACACGTCTAAAAACACCATTGCTATATGGATTAATCTCAATGAGAGTTTAGATGATGATTTTGACGATTCTGGAGAACGATTTTTATTTCCGTTTCAAGATACTAATAACGTAGGCGGAATTAAAGTTGTTGAGGTTCCTATTAGTTTAACCTTGCCAAGCAGTGCGGATGAAGCACTTTCTAAAGTACGTATTGGTGTTAGAGGTGGTAGCGGAACAAACTTTACGGCTTGTAATTACAATTATTCTAACGGAGAAGTAGAAGATTATGTCATTAATATTGGTGGAGCGTTTACACCGCCAGCTCCTGATTCGGATAATGATGGTATAATTGATACGGTAGATCTTGATGATGATAACGATGGTATCAGTGATTTAGTAGAAAGTAATAATATAAACCCATCATTGGATGCTGATGGTGATGGTATTCCTAATTATAAAGATTCAGATTTTTGTACCTTAAATACACATGGAGTTTGTGCCAATTTAGATGCCGATGGAGACGGTATTCCAAATCATCTGGATATTGATTCGGATAACGATGGTATTCCTGATAATATTGAGGCACAGTCAACATTTGGATATATTGAACCAAGTGGTATGGCTAATGCTATTTTAGATACTAACGGAGATGGTATTGATGATGTATATAATACAGGTCTTTTTCCTGTAGATACAGATGGTGATGGTATATATGATTTTCTTGATTTAGATAGTGATAATGATGGCAAATTAGACAGAGAAGAAAACGGAATGCTAAATGTGGTCTCTGGTAGTGATGCAGATTTAGATGGATTAGATGATAATTTTGAAGGTAGTGTTACAGCTGATTCACTAGATGTTAATGATGAAATTAACAATCCTGTTACATCAATTTTACCCGATACAGATAATGATTTGGCTTTAGGTGGCGACTTAGATTATAGAGATCATATTGATATTTATTTTTCTTCAGGAACCCTTAATTTTGATGGTGTAGACGATTATTTAGACACCAATCCTTTTATAACAGATTGGACAGAAGGAACTGTAATGGCTTGGGTGAAAATTGAAACTAACTCTGCCGGAAATCTAAATACCAATTACAGTATTGCAGGTCAGGAAAATATGAGGCTATACATAACCAAAGGAAGAAAACCATCTTTTGTTGTTATTACTCAAGATCAAGTCACAGCTTCAAGTAATTATCCTAGCAGTAATATTAGTGTACAACCACTACCTTCAGACAATAGACAAATAGAGAATGGTATATGGTATCATGTTGCTGGTGTTTTTGACTCCGTAACAAACTCATTAAAAGTTTATCTTAACGGAGAATTATTAAATACGGTTATAGACCCTGATCTAAATTCAGAATTGCTTACCAAAAATTATAACGGTAGCTCTCACGTATATGCTACAAGACCATTTACAATAGGACGTTATCCAACTAACACAAGTGTTTCTGGTTCTGCTCATTTTAAGGGGAGTATCGATGAGGTTAGAATTTTTCAAGATGCTTTGACTACTCAGCAAATACAGCAAATGGTATATCAAGAAATTGAAGAAAATGGAGGTGCTGTTAGAGGGAAAATTATACCTAAAAACATTGAAGATCTAAAATCTTCACAACAAGTATCTTGGGATAAGCTACAAGCATATTATCCTATGTCTAATATTTTAAAATCAGAAATAGCTGATGAATCAAATTATGGACATACCTTAAAAATACATAATATAACTTCTGTTAAAGAACAAACAGCACCAATGCCTTACATTACTGGTTCAGATGGAGATTGGTCTCATTCTAATTCGTGGTTATATGGTGATGTATGGGATATTACAGCAGATTTAGGCGCCAGAGATTGGTCTATTGTTAAAATAAAACATGATATAACTACAACAAATTCCCATAAAAGTTTAGGTCTTTTTATAGATACCCATAGAACGCTTACAGTTAAAAATGATAATGCGATTTTTAATAATTGGTATCTAGAACTCAAGGGAACATTAGATTTAAAAGAAGATTCTCAACTTATTCAAAACGAGTATAGTGATTTAGTGACGTCTGTAAGTGGTAAAATTTTAAGACGTCAAGAAGGAACGGCAAATAAATATTGGTATAACTATTGGTCTTCACCTGTGGGAGTTCCTAAAAACACCCCTTTTATAGATAATAATAGTAGCGCTAACAATGTTAATAATTCAACGTATAAATTAGGGCTGCTCAAAGATCAGGATGGTAATAATTTTGCATTTACAAATCAATATGATGAAACAGGCAAAATAAGCAGATCTTGGCTCTATACATACAAAAATGGAGTCACTTACTATGACTATGAATCCTTAGATGAAAATTCTAGTCTAAGTCCAGGAGTTGGTTATACGCAGAAAGGAACAGGTATTTCAGAAGCAGAACAACAATACCTGTTTGAAGGTAAACCTAATAACGGTACTATTCTTATAGATGTATTAGATAAAGGTGGTAATGGTTCTGTTCCTGCGACTTCAAAAACCGATTACTTACTAGGAAATCCGTACCCATCTGCTATAGATATACATAAATTTATTGATGACAATCAAGGGATAATTAGTGGGTCATTATTTCTTTGGCAACAATGGAGTGGTTCTTCACATTATTTAAATGAATATAATGGAGGCTATGCACAAGTCACTAAAACAGGATCTACAAGAGCTTACCAGTTTGTTGATATCTATGGAGAAACAAATGGAGAGCAATCAGGGACTAAGATGCAGACAAGATACTTGCCCGTTGGACAAGGTTTTATGGTAGAGATTGTTGGTGATGGTAATGTGATTTTTCAAAACAGCCAAAGAGTGTTTGTTAAGGAAGATGATGCTAACGGCTCGTATAATAATGGAAGTGTGTTTTTTAGAAGCGCTAATTCAACCAATGATACTATTGAAGACGATATAGATGCAGAAGAAAGTTTAATGCAAAAAATTCGTTTAGAATTTAATTCTGTTGATGGTCCATTAACCAAAAGAGAGCTGCTTTTAGGATTTAGCGAAAATACATCAGATGATTACGATTATGGTTATGAAGCCGTAAACGTTGATGAAAATAATGACGATTTAAATTTAATTTTAAATGACGATCTCATGACTATTCAGGCTTATGCTCCCATAACTGATGATAAAACAATTCCGTTAAGTTTAAAAGCTTCAGGAAATTTTAATTATACTTTAAAGGTTACAGAAACAGAAAATATTCCTGAAGACCAAGACATTTACGTAAAAGATAATCTTACTGGAGACTATTTTAATTTGAGAAATGAATTGCCTTTTGAATTTTCTTCAGAAGCTGGTAAATACGACAATAGATTAGAAATTGTTTTTAGAGATAGCTCTCAAACACTTTCTCAGGTAGATAATACCATTTCGTCACTTAAATTTTACTACACTTCAAGTAGAAATAAAATAGTAGTCTTAAATCCTACTCATGTTGAAATAAAAACCTTAGAGGTTTATAATATGTTAGGACAATCGGTTTACAGTATAGAGAGCTATTTTGATGGCTCATATAATGAGTATCAATTAACTGGAGTTAGTACTGGGAGTTATGTTATTAAAATAACTACGAAAGACGGAATTTTAACAAAGAAAATTCTAGTCAACTAAATTGAATAGGTCTTGTTAATATTTAGCAAGACCTATTTTCTTTAAGGAGTATAAAGCCTGTTGCCATTTAGTAAAAATTTAAGTTATAAAAGTGAAAAATAAGCTTTAGGGACATAGCTTATAAAACTTTTAATTTTTCCCTCAAAATTCTGTAATTTCGCAGACTTATAAGAAAACAGAATAATGAGCACAAAGTTCCCTGAATACAAAGGACTTAACTTGCCAAACGTTGCAGATGAAATCGGTAACTATTGGGAAGCTAATAATATCTTCGATAAAAGTGTAACTACAAGAGAAGGAAAACCTCCTTTTGTGTTTTTTGAAGGACCACCTTCGGCAAACGGTTTACCTGGTGTACACCATGTTTTAGCACGTGCGATTAAAGATATTTTTCCACGCTACAAAACCATGAAAGGTTTTCAAGTAAAACGTAAAGCAGGTTGGGATACGCACGGTTTACCTGTAGAACTTGGTGTAGAAAAGGAATTGGGTATTACCAAAGAAGATATTGGTAAAAAAATTACCGTAGAAGAATATAACGAAGCTTGTAAAAAAGCAGTCATGCGTTATACAGATATCTGGAATGACCTTACGCAAAAAATGGGCTATTGGGTAGATATGGACGATCCCTATATTACTTACAAGTCTAAATACATGGAGAGTGTATGGTGGTTGTTAAAGCAGATTTACGAAAAAGACTTAATATATAAAGGCTATACTATTCAGCCGTATTCACCTAAGGCAGGAACTGGTTTAAGTTCGCATGAGCTTAACCAACCAGGAACGTATCAAGATGTTACAGATACAACAGTTGTAGCTCAGTTTAAAGCTAACGCAGATTCATTGCCAGATTTTCTTCAAGATGAAGGAGATATTTTCTTCTTAGCTTGGACTACAACGCCTTGGACATTACCGAGTAATACCGCACTAACGGTTGGGCCAAAGATTGATTATGTTTTAGTTGAAACTTATAATCAATACACCTTTAAACCTATGAATGTGATATTGGCTAAAAATTTAGTCAACAAGCAATTTGATGGTAAATTTAAACGTGTTGAAACCAAACCAGAATTAATTGAATACAAAGCAGGCGATAAAAAAATCCCTTATTACGTCGTTAAAGAATTCGTTGGAAAAGATTTAGTAGGTATTACTTACGAGCAGTTATTACCATACGCTTTACCAAACGATAACCCTGAAAATGCCTTCAGAGTCATTTCTGGAGATTTTGTAACCATTGAAGACGGAACAGGTATTGTACACACAGCACCAACATTTGGAGCAGATGATGCTATGGTTGCCAAACAAGCAACACCAGAAATTCCACCATTATTAGTTAAAGATGAGAATGGTAATTTAGTACCATTGGTAGATTTACAAGGAAAGTTCAGACCAGAAATGGGCGAATTTGCAGGTAAATATGTGAAGAACGAATATTATGAGGATGGTGAAGCGCCAGAACGTTCTATAGATGTTGAGCTTGCCATTAAATTAAAAACAGAAAATAAGGCCTTTAAGGTTGAAAAATATAAGCACAGTTACCCAAATTGTTGGAGAACGGATAAACCAATTTTATATTATCCATTAGATTCTTGGTTTATTAAAATCACTGATGTTAAAGGGAGAATGCACGAGTTAAACACTTCAATTAACTGGAAACCAAAATCAACTGGTGAAGGACGTTTTGGAAATTGGTTAGCTAATGCAAACGACTGGAATTTATCTAGATCTCGTTTTTGGGGTATTCCATTACCAATCTGGAGAACAGAGGATGGAAAAGAACAAATTTGTATTGGTTCTGTTGCTGAATTAAAAGCGGAGATGGCAAAAGCTATTGAAGCTGGCGTGATGTCTGAAGATATTTTTGCAGAATTTGAAGTAGGTAACATGTCTGAAGCCAACTACGAAACGATTGATTTACACAAAAATGTAGTGGATAAAATCGTTTTAGTATCGGCATCTGGTCAACCCATGAAACGTGAAAGCGATTTAATAGATGTGTGGTTCGATTCAGGGTCTATGCCTTATGCGCAATGGCATTATCCATTTGAAAACAAAAACTTAATTGATAATAACGAAGCCTTTCCTGCAGATTTTATTGCTGAAGGAGTAGACCAAACACGTGGATGGTTTTATACCTTACATGCTATTGGAACTATGGTTTTTGATTCTGTGGCTTACAAAAATGTTGTGTCTAACGGCTTGGTTTTAGATAAAAACGGTCAAAAAATGTCTAAGCGTTTAGGTAACGCCGTAGATCCTTTTGAAACCTTATCTAAATATGGTGCAGATGCCACACGTTGGTATATGATAAGCAACGCTAATCCTTGGGATAACTTAAAATTTGATAGCGAAGGTATTGCTGAGGTGAGTCGAAAATTCTTCGGAACACTTTATAATACATATTCATTCTTCACCCTTTATACCAATATTGATGGGTTTAGTTATAGTGAAGCGGATATTCCTTTAGAAGAACGTCCAGAAATTGACCGTTGGATTCTTTCAGAATTAAATTCATTAATTCAGAAAGTAGATGCCTATTACGCGGCATACGAACCAACAAAGGCTGCGCGAGCAATTTCAGACTTTACACAAGATTATTTAAGTAACTGGTATGTGCGTTTAAGTAGAAGACGTTTCTGGAAAGGCGATTACCAAACCGATAAAATTTCGGCATATCAAACATTATACACGTGTATGGAAACCATTGCAAAGTTAGGCGCTCCAATTGCACCTTTCTTTATGGACCGTTTGTATTTAGACTTGAATGCTGTGACTAAAAAAGAAGCTTTTGAAAGTGTGCATTTAGCAGATTTTCCAAAGGTAAATGAAAGTGTAATAGATAACGTTTTAGAGCGAAAAATGGAGAGCGCTCAAACGATCTGTTCATTAGTCTTGTCGTTACGAGCTAAAGAGAAAATTAAGGTACGCCAACCACTTCAAAAAATTATGATTCCTATTGACAATAAAGAACAGAAGGAAGAAATTGAAGCTGTAGCCGACTTAATAAAACATGAGGTAAATATTAAAGAAGTTGAACTATTAGAAGATGCTTCAGATATATTAGTAAAACAGATTAAACCAAATTTTAAGGCCTTAGGACCTAAGTTTGGTAAGGACATGAAGTTGATTGCAGGTGCCGTAAATGCATTTAGTTCGGATGATATTAAAAAAATCGAGCAAAATGGTAATTTTGATGTTGAAATTAACGGAAAAATGATTAATTTAGGGCTAGAAGATGTAGAAATTACCTCGCAAGATATTGAAGGATGGTTAGTCGCTAATGAAGGTGCTTTAACAGTGGCTTTAGATGTTACTATTAGTGAAGATTTACGTAAAGAAGGTATTGCAAGAGAGCTTGTAAATCGTATTCAAAATTTACGAAAAGATTCAGGATTTGAGGTTACAGACAGAATTGATGTACAACTTCAAAGCGACGCACATGTCGCAGAAGCAGTTTCTTCAAATGAAGCGTACATTAAATCAGAAACATTGACTGAAGATTTAAAAATTATAGACCAAGTAGACAATGGTATAGAAATTGCTTTTGATGAAGTAAATACCAGATTGTTTATTAAAAAACATTAAAAAAATATGTCAACAGAAACCAAAAACAGATATTCGGATAAAGATTTAGAAGAATTTAGAGCAATAGTTCAAGATAAAATTAAAAAAGCAGAGCACGATTTAGAGTTGATAAAAAGTGCGTATATGAATGACCATGACAATGGTACAGATGATACGTCTCCTACTTTTAAAGCATTTGAAGAAGGTAGTGCAACGATGAGTAAAGAAGCGAACTCTGCCTTAGCTATTCGTCAAGAAAAGTTTATCAGAGATTTGAAAAATGCGTTAATTCGTATTGAAAACAAAACCTATGGTGTCTGTCGTGTAACAGGAAAACTAATAAACAAAGAGCGTTTAAAATTAGTACCTCATGCAACATTGAGTATTGAAGCAAAGAATATGCAGTAACATTTCTGCGACAGCAGGAATCTTATTATATAGAGATTCTATTTTGAATAAAAACAAAATCATAAAGCCTTGTAATTGTATTACGAGGCTTTTTCTTTTAAAGTCTTTGAGGTATATAATCTGTATTGTTTTTCTGTTTAGCTTTTTAAGCATTCGGTCTCAGAATACATTACAAAAACAGTTGTCGGCAACGTCTATTAAAACGATAGCTATTAATGGAAATCAAATTTTTAATATTTCTGTTTCTACTTCAAAAACCGATAAAATTACAGTGACATCTATATTAGATGGTGAGTATCAGAATGATTTTCAGGTTGTTATTGAGGAAGAAAATCATGTGCTTAATTTAGGTTTAGAACATTTGTCGTTATTTGAAATTCCAGATGATAAGCGAAATGCGCACAAGGTTATAGCGGCAACGTTACGTCTAGAAATTCCAGAGCAGCTTATATTAACAATCCTTAGTGATATTGGCTCGGTAGATTTAAAAGGTGATTTTAAATCATTATATATTGAGTTGTTACAAGGGCAATGCCATGTTGTTGGTGAAGCAGAAACAGCAACTATAAACACTTTAGATGGAGATATTAATGTTGAGACGAAACACGCAAAAATTGAGGGCAGTTCTAATCATGGAAGCGTTGTTTTAGATCAATTTAAAAGCGTAAGGACATATTGGAAATTGACGTCTATAAATGGCAATATTAAGGTTGCCAAACAGGAATAATCGGTTATTTTTGTTTTAATACTATTATTTAACTTAAAATAGATTCTCGCTTTTGTGGGAAAAATTATGTCTTTAAAGAAAGCCACATTTGTTATTGTTGTAATTCTGCTGATTGACCAAATTAGTAAAGTGTATATAAAAACACATTTCCAATTGGGAGAAGATATTACTGTGTTTTCATGGTTTAAAATTGCTTTTATAGAAAATGACGGCATGGCTTGGGGTACAAAATTGAGTGATTTTGTGAGTTTTATTTCAGATGAAACTGCAAAATTAGTTTTAACCTTATTTAGAATTGTTGCCGTAATTGGTATTGCATTTTGGCTTATAGATGTAACGAAAAAGAAGAGGTCTAAAACTTTGATATTTGCGATTTCTATAATATTTGCTGGTGCTTTAGGTAATATTATAGATTCAGTATTCTATGGTGTTTTGTTTAATGATAGTGTAATGCAAGTGGCTTCATTTTTACCAGAAGAAGGCGGGTACGCTAAGGTGTTTCATGGAAATGTTGTAGATATGCTTCATTTTCCAATTTGGAGCGGTGTACTGCCAGATAATTTGCCGTTAATAGGTGGAAAATATTTTTCGTTTTTTGATCCTGTTTTTAATGTGGCTGATATGGCCATAAGTACAGGAATTGGCATTTTAATTGTGTTTAATAAAAAAGCCTTTGATGAGTCTTCTAAAATTGAAACACCCGATTCGGAGTCACACAATAATCTAACTTAATATCATCTTCGGAAGCTTCAATGGTTTCAACTTCGGCTTCAAAAAAAGACAGTCCTATTTTTAAAGTTTCAGGCTTACAATCTGCTAAAAAGCGATCGTAAAATCCTTTTCCGTAGCCAATTCTGTGACCTAATTTATCAAAAGCTAAAAGCGGAATAAATACCACTTCTAATTGTGAAGATTGAATTTCAATACCATCTACAGGTTCAGGAATGTTATAACTGTTTTTTTTAATGGTTGTACTATCCGTTAGCAGAACATGTGACATGCTGTAATCTTCAAAGTTACTTTTAGAAATCACAATGTGTTTGTCTTTTCCTGCTAAAATATTTAGGATGAAATCGGTATCAATTTCTTTTTGTTCTGCAATAGTTAAGAAAATATGATAAAAGGATTTATTCCAAATATCTAGTGTTAATAATTGATTAGCAATGGCCAAGCTAAAATTGTCAATTTCAGTGTTAGATAGCTGTTGGCGTAACTCTTTATATTTTTTTCTTAATAAAGGCTTTTTCATTAGTCTTCAATTTCGGTAGAAATATGGAAAATAGCATCACCTTGATATATAATAGGAGATTCATTTACATTAAAAATATAACCTGCATTTGGTGATTTTACAAAGTAATTAAAACTGCCATAAGGATCTGTAATATTACCTAAAACCTGCCCTTTGTTTACAAAAGCATTTATGTTTACTGTGGCTTTAAACATTCCAGAGTATTTAGCTCTTAGCCATTTGCTATCTTTAATTACGACAGCGTCTACCTTAGGTTGTGATACTTTATATTTACTTCTTAGCATTCCTAAGTGATGTAATACACGTTTGGCTCCATTAACACCTGTGTTGGTAATGGTGTTATGGATATTGAAAGATTTTCCTCCTTCAAACAGTAGCATAGGTATGCCTGCTTTATCGCAAGCATTTCTAAAGGATTTATTTAGATTTTGCGAATAATAAATAAAAGGAGCACCAAAAACATGTGCAAGTTCTGTAAGTTTTGGATTGTCTTTTACTATTCTAATTTGAGCTGCATTAAATCGGTCTGATCCTCCAGTGTGAAAATCCATAGCAAAATCAACATGTGGTACCAATTCTGTCATTACAAAATTAGCCACTCTACTTGCTAAAGAACCTTTAGGGTTTCCGGGGAAAACACGATTTAAATCACGACCATCAGGAAAAAGGCGGTCCATATTTAAAAAACCAAATACATTTATTACAGGCACGCAGATTGTTGTACCAATTTTGGGTTTGTTTATACCTTTTGCTATAATTTGTCTTACAATTTCCACACCATTGACTTCATCTCCATGAATACCAGCAGTCATTAATACGGTTGGGCCAGGCTGCTTGGAGCGTTCAATTATAATAGGAACAGCCAAAGTATTTCTGGTGTGTAATTTTGCAACTTCAAAAGTTACAGTAGTACTTTTACCAGGAGCAACTTCAACCCCCAAAATATTTAAAATATCTTTTGGCATCTGTTTATCTTCTGTTTCGTTCTATAAAAGTAATAATGGCTTTTGCTATATTTCTTTGTGTTGCTGCTTCAATACCTTCTAATCCAGGTGTTGAATTTACCTCTAATAATAATGGGCCACGTGAAGATTGTAGCATGTCTACACCACAAACAGGTAGTTTTAGAACCTTAGCAGCTTGCATTGCTAATTTTAGTTCATCATCATCTAATTTTATAATATTAGCAGAGCCACCGCGATGTAAATTAGATCTAAACTCTCCTTCTTTACCTTGGCGTTTCATGGCACCAACTACTTGGCCATCTACAACTAATGCTCTTAAATCTGCACCTTTGGCTTCTTTTATAAACTCTTGAACTATAACCCTCGCTTGTAGGCCGTTAAAGGCTTCTAAAACAGATTCTGCTGCATTTTTTGTTTCGGCTAAAACCACACCAAGACCTTGGGTGCCTTCAAGTAATTTTATAATTACAGGTGTACCTCCTACATAATTAATAACTTCCTCTACATCTCTAGAATAATTGGTAAATACCGTTTTAGGCATGCCAATTCCAGCTTTACTTAAGCGTTGTAAGCTTCTTAGTTTATCTCGAGAACGTGTAATAGCATCAGAAGGAGCAATGGTAAAAACGCCCATTTCTTCAAACTGTCTTACAACAGCACAACCATAAAAGGTAATAGAGGCTCCAATTCTAGGAATAATCGCATCAACATAATCTAAGTAACGATCCTTATAATAGATGGTTGGTTTTTCCTTTTCTATAATAATATCGCATTTTAAGGGGTCAATAATTTCAATTTTATGACCTCTCTTTTCGCCCTCTTCAACAAGGCGTTGTGTAGAGTAGAGTTCGGCGTTGCGCGAAAGAATTACTATGTTCATTTAGTTATGGTTTGTTTATAGGATTGATTTTCGATATCGACATCGACTAAAAATTTGTGTTTTAAAAACTGGCGACCTATTAATACAGGAAATTTCATGTCTTCTCTGGTGCTTAAAGTTAAGTTAATCTTATAGCTTTTACCAAAAAACACAACTGTTGTTTTTATTTTGTAGCGATTTTCTTTATGTCCATTACTACTTTTTACGTCTGTGTAAGTGTAAGTGTCAAAAATAACTTCATCACTTTTAAAATTTGGATGTCCTTTACTTTCAAAAATACAATAGAGTTTATTGTCTACTTCTCTGATTTTTGAGCAATGAATAGCAGAAGTATAAGCTCCAGTATCTATTTTAACATCAATAGCCTTAAGTTTTAGTTCGGGAAAGTCAACTTTATCAACACGTCCCAAAATCTTTTTTGTCATAAATTAAAAATATAAAAAGAGGTACAAGGTAATGATAAAGTACATTAATTATACACGAATGTTTTTACGAATTATTACCTTTGGTTAAATGCCAGAATCGACCTTACAAATTCAGATAAAAACGCTTCCTCACCAACCAGGTGTATATCAGTATTTTGATATAGACGAACGTTTAATATACGTTGGAAAGGCTAAAGATATAAAAAAGCGTGTAAGCAGTTATTTTAATAAGCATCACGACTATGGTAAAACACGTGTTTTGGTGAAAAATATTGCGTCAATAAAACACATTGTTGTAGAAACAGAAAATGATGCTTTACTACTTGAAAATAACCTCATAAAAAAATACAAGCCAAAGTATAATGTTTTACTCAAGGATGATAAATCTTATCCGTGGATTTGTATTAAAAAGGAACGATTTCCAAGGGTGTTTTCTACCAGGCGTGTTATTAAAGATGGTTCAGAATACTTTGGACCATATACAAGTATGAAAACGGTGAAGACACTTTTAGGTTTAATAAAAGGCTTGTATCAATTGCGAACTTGTAATTATGATTTGTCTGAAGCTAAAATCGAGGCAGGGAAATACAAGGTGTGTTTAGAATACCATTTAGGAAACTGTAAAGGAGCTTGCGAAGGTTATGAAAGCGAAGAAGCATATGCTGCTAATATTACGGCAATTAGAGAGATTCTAAAAGGAAATTTTAAAGATTCCTTACAGCAATTTAGAATACAAATGCGGCAGTATGCAGAAGCTATGCAATTTGAAGATGCCCAGAAAATAAAAGAAAAGCTGGAGGTTTTAGAAAATTACCAAGCCAAATCTACTATTGTAAACCCTAAGATTAGCAATGTAGATGTGTTTTCTATTGTAAGTGATGAAACTTACGCTTATGTTAACTTTTTGCAATTGAGTTATGGCTCAATAATTAGGTCACATACCTTAGAATTAAAAAAGAAACTGCAAGAGTCAGATGTTGATTTGTTAGAATTAGCAATTACAGAAATAAGACAGCGTTTTAATTCTAATTCTAAAGAGATTTATGTACCTTTTAAAGTAAATTTAGGAACGGAATTAAAGATAACAGTTCCGAAACTTGGAGACAAAAAAAGTATTTTAGATTTGTCTATTCGAAATGCAAAGTATTTCCGAATGGATAAACTCAAACAAGTAAAAATTGTAGATCCAGATAGGCATGCTAATAGAATAATGGCGCAAATGAAAGCCGATTTACGATTGTCTGAAGAACCAAGACATATTGAGTGTTTTGATAATTCTAATATTCAAGGCACAAATCCAGTAGCAGCATGTGTGGTTTTTAAAAACGGAAAACCGAGTAAAAAGGATTACCGTCATTTTAATATAAAGACAGTTGAGGGTCCCGATGATTTTGCATCTATGGAAGAGGTTGTATACAGGCGTTATAAGCGTTTGTTAGAAGAAGATGAGCCTTTGCCACAGCTTATAATTATAGATGGAGGAAAAGGACAGTTGTCCTCTTCGTTAAAAAGCTTAGATGTGTTAGGATTACGAGGAAAAATTGCTATCATTGGTATTGCTAAACGATTAGAAGAATTGTTTTATCCAGATGATCCTATTCCGCTGTATTTAGATAAGAAAAGTGAAACTTTAAAAATCATACAACAGTTAAGAAACGAAGCGCATCGTTTTGGTATAGAACACCATAGGAATAGAAGGAGTAAAGGGGCATTGACAACAGAGCTAGAAAACATTCCAGGAGTAGGAGAGCAAACGATTATAGATTTAATGAAGCAATTTAAAACGGTAAAACGGATTGCGAATGCTAAATTAGATGAATTGGAAGCTGTTGTTGGAGTATCGCGAGCAAATAAAGTGTATAACTATTATCATAAAGAATAAATTAAAGAAACAAATATCTTGAGAGGTTCAGCATAATGAAAAATAAACATCTAATAGTATTACTATTTCTAATTGTGCTTTTTTCTGCAAAAGCACAAAATAGCACTGCTAATTCTGAACCAAAAGTAGGTTTAGTATTAAGTGGTGGTGGTGCTAAAGGGTTTGCTCATATTGGAGTCTTAAAAGTAATAGATAGTCTAGAAATAAAAGTAGATTATATTGCTGGTACAAGTATGGGGGCAATTATAGGATCGTTGTATGCGTCTGGATACTCTGGTAAGCAACTCGAAAAAATGTTTGAAGCTCAAGATTTTGATGAATTAATAAATGATGTATTTCCAAGAAGTTCAAAATCATTTTACGAACGCGAAAATTCAGAACGATATGCTGTAACCTTACCTTTTGATAGTTTTAAAATCAGTTTGCCGTCAGCCTTATCTCGTGGACAAAATGTCTATAATTTACTATTTCAGCTTATGCTTCCGGTTAATTCTATTTCAGATTTTGATCAATTGCCAATTCCTTTTTTTTGTATTGCCACTGATATTGAAACAGGAGAATCTTTAATTATGGATAAAGGTAAATTGGCAGAAGTTGTTACAGCAAGTGGCGCTTTGCCTTCTTTATTTCAGCCTGTAGTAATTGGTGAGAGAATTTTAATTGACGGAGGGGTTACTAATAATTTTCCGGTCGAAGAATTACGAGCCAAAGGCATGGATATTATAATTGGAGTTGATGTTCAGGACGGTTTAAAAGATAGAGAATCTTTAAATTCGGCGCCAGATATTCTAATGCAAATCAATAATTTTAGGACTATTAAAGCAATGAGAAATAAGTCGGAATTAACCGATATTTATATTAAACCTGATATTAGTAATTTTTCCGTAATCTCTTTTGATGAAGGCGAGAATATTATCGCTAATGGAGAAGCCGCAGCCAGAACTCAACTGACTAAATTACAAGGTGTAAAACAGCAGCAATCAACTTATAAAAAGCCAAAAGAAGTTAAGGTTTTAGATAGTCTTAAAATCAGAAATGTGAATATTGATGGTAATGAACGTTATACCAGAGCATATCTTCTTGGAAAATTAAAGTTAAAAGAAAAAGTAAAAATAAGTTACGCAGATTTTAAACAAGGAATAAACAACCTTATTGCCACTAATAATTTTGATACGTTTAGATACCAATTAGAAGCTACAGAAAATGAATCTGAATATAGTTTAGTAGGCAGTATAAAAGAGTCCGGAACTAGTACATTCTTAAGATTAGGTTTGCATTATGATGAATTATACAAAAGTGCCATACTTGCAAATATTACGCAAAAAAAGTTATTGTTTAGTAATGATATAGCTTCATTAGATTTGGTGTTGGGAGATAACAGTAGGTATAATTTTGACTATTTTATAGATAAAGGGTTTTATATTAGTATTGGAGTAAAATCGCGTTTCAATCAGTTTAACAAAAATGTTAATCCTTTATTGGCCTTAGACGCAGATTCGCCTTTTTTAGTAGGTTTAAATAAAATTGATGCAAAAATTTCAGATTTTACAAATCAGTTGTATTTGCAAACTATTTTTAGAAAGGATTTTGCATTAAAGGTAGGTGCAGAGCATAAGCATCTAAAAATAACTTCTGAAACTATTATTGATAACGTACGAGAAGATAAAATAACTTTTGAAAACACAGATTACTTTAGTGTGTTTGGAAATTTAAAGTTCGATGATTACGATAATGCGCTTTTACCAAAAAGTGGATTTTACTTTGATGGAAACTTTCATTTGTATTTAAAAGCATCAGGATTAAACAAGAGTTTTGACAAGTTTTCAATAGCTAAAGCAGATTTTGGTTATGCCTTTAGTTTTAATGATAAATTAGCATTAAAAACTGAAGCAAGTGGTGGTTTTAAAATAGGAGATAAATCTACAAAAGCATTAAGTTTTGCTTTAGGTGGTTATGGCGAAAACCTTATAAATAGTTTTTATTCTTTTTACGGTTACGATTATTTAACCCTAACTGGAGATAGTTTTGTAAAAGGAACACTAACTTTAGATTATGAGATTTTTAAAAATCATCATATTCTTTTGGCTGGTAACTTTGCTAATATAGATGATGGACTTTTTGAGTCGGGTGAGTTTTTCTTATCGCCAAGCTATAGTGGTTATGCTGTTGGATATTCTTTAGAAACGTTTTTAGGGCCTTTGGAAGGTAAATTTACGCATTCGCCAGATACAGGTAAAAGCTATTGGCTTTTTAATCTTGGGTTTTGGTTTTAAAAACTTATTTTCTAGTGTTGATTTTATTTCAGCATCTCACATAAATTTTCGATATTTGTGTATTATGAAACCCTTCTGGCAAAACATAAAATTACATCTTCACTTCCTTATGAAAAGGAATCCAGAATAAATACACATTTTTTGTACCTTTAAGCATAGTTTGATATATACCAAATAAACGGATAATCAATTCAACTTTTTAAACCATTCAAAAAATGCCATTTTATCATAAATTAGGGAAAATTCCACCAAAGCGCCACACACAGTTTAAAAAACCAAACGGCGATTTTTATTACGAACAATTGTTCGGAACTATTGGTTTTGACGGTATGTCTACCAACAGTTACCATGAGCAACGACCAACTCAGGTAAAAGAAATTAAAAAGCAATACAGCGTAGCGCCCAAAATTGCGAAAGCTAACAATATACAATCGTATCGTTTTAGAGGATTTCAAGTAAAACCAGAAAACGATTATTTAGACAGTCGTAAAATTGTATTAACCAATACTGATTGTAATATCATTTTAGCTGCACCAAAAGAATCTACAAGAGATTATTTTTATAAAAACACGGATGCAGACGAGTTAATTTTTATCCATAAAGGCACAGGGAAATTAAGAACCATGTTAGGTAATCTCGATTTCAAATACGGAGATTATCTTTTAGTGCCAAGAGGAATTATCTACCAACTAGATTTTGATACTGAAGATAACCGCTTATTTATTGTAGAATCGTATAGGCCAATTTATACACCTAAACGTTACCGTAATTATTTTGGGCAATTGTTAGAGCATTCACCTTTTTGCGAACGCGATTTACGTCAACCTCAAGAGTTAGAAACCTATAATGAGTCCGGTGATTTCTTGATTAAGGTCAAAAAACAAGATGAAATTATAGAAATGGTCTATGCCTCACATCCCTTTGATGTTGTAGGTTACGATGGTTACAATTATCCATATGCATTTTCAATTCACGATTTCGAACCTATAACGGGGCGTGTACACCAACCACCACCAGTACATCAAACATTTGAAACTGATGCTTTTGTGGTTTGTAGTTTTGTGCCAAGACTATACGATTATCATCCGCTTGCAGTTCCTGCGCCATATAACCATAGTAATATAGACAGTGATGAGGTGTTGTATTATGTAGATGGTGATTTTATGAGTAGAAATGATATTGATGCAGGTCATATTTCTTTACATCCTGCAGGAATTCCGCATGGTCCGCATCCAGGAGCTATGGAGCGCAGTATAGGTAAGGTAAAAACAGACGAGCTAGCTGTAATGGTAGATACATTTAAGCCCTTAAAAGTAACGGAAGAGGCTTTAAAAATAGCTGACGAAGATTATTTTAAATCTTGGTTAGAACACTAATTATTACATTAAAAAAATCACTTAAAATAAATGAATCAAAACAAATTATCAGCAGACCCATTAGCACTTATTTTAGGTGTGCTAGCTTTAGTTATTGGTATTGCAAGTTGTTGCTGTTACGGAATAACAGCAATTGTACCATTAATTATGGCCATAATAGGTCTTGTTGTAGCAAATAAAAGCTTAAAAGAGTTTGGAGAAAATCCCGAAGCTTTTTCACCACAGTCTAGAAGTAACGTTAATACGGCTAAGATTATAAATATTATCGCTATTGTAATTAATGGATTAATAGTGCTTATGGCCGCAGCCGTTTTAATTTTTTACGGAACGATGTTGTCTTCGGGAATGTTAGATGATTTTAATGATTTTGAAAATGATGATTATTACTATGATTCAGAAATGGAGTCAGATACATTAAATACATGGGAAAATGATACTTATGAAGATGATACTTATATCATTGAGGAGGATTCTACAGAGGTAGATACAAACGAAAAAGAGTTTTTTTAATAAGCAATAAAAGTTTTGATTTTAAAACATTAAATAAAATAGTATGGCAAAAGAAGTTAAAAGTGTAAACTACGGTTTAGAAAAAATATTTGAAGGAGCGCAAGATTTTTTGCCGCTTTTAGGAACAGATTACGTCGAGTTTTATGTTGGTAATGCAAAGCAATCAGCTCATTTTTATAAAACAGCATTTGGTTTTCAGTCGTATGCATATAAAGGATTAGAAACAGGTTCTAAAGACTCTGTAAGTTATGTGCTAAAACAAGATAAAATTCGTATTGTACTTACAACTCCGTTAAATAGTAGTTCTGAAATAAACAAACATATTGTTAAGCATGGAGATGGTGTTAAAGTTGTTGCACTTTGGGTAGAGGATGCACGTAAATCTTACGAAGAAACAACAAAACGAGGAGCAAAATCTTACATGGAACCAACGGTAGAAAAAGACGAGTTTGGAGAAGTTGTAAGAGCAGGAATTTATACCTACGGAGAAACAGTGCACATGTTTGTAGAACGTAAAAACTATACAGGAACATTTATGCCAGGTTTTGTAGAGTGGAAGAGTGACTACAATCCAGAACCTGTAGGTTTAAAATACATTGACCACATGGTTGGTAATGTAGGTTGGGGACAAATGAATAAATGGGTAAAATGGTATGAAGACGTAATGGGATTTGTAAACTTTTTATCTTTTGATGATAAACAAATCCACACAGAATACTCTGCTTTAATGAGTAAGGTAATGAGTAATGGAAATGGCCGAATTAAATTCCCAATTAACGAACCAGCAAAAGCAGCTAAAAAGTCTCAAATTGAAGAATACTTAGATTTTTACGAAGATTCAGGAGTACAACATATTGCAGTTGCTACAGACGATATTATTAAAACCGTTTCACAATTAAAAGCAAGAGGTGTTGAGTTTTTACCACCTCCACCACAAGCCTATTATGATGATATTCCTAAACGATTAGGTGAGCATATGGACATGATGAAAGAAGATATTAGTGAGCTTCAAAAGTTATCTATAATGATAGATGCTGATGAAGAAGGCTATTTATTACAGATTTTTACAAAACCTGTAGAAGATAGACCAACATTATTCTTTGAGATTATTCAGCGAATGGGAGCTCAAGGTTTTGGTGCAGGTAACTTTAAAGCCTTGTTTGAATCTATTGAGAGAGAGCAAGCCAAAAGAGGGACATTGTAAAAAAAAAGCGCGTTTAACTTCTTACAAGTAAACGCGCTTAAAATTTTAATTTCCATTTCATATAATCTTAACTCAAATGAGGAGAAATGGATAGCTTTATACTAAGATTAATTGAATTTAAGAAGGTAAGCATTAATCTAAAAATAGTTTTAAATTAACTAAGGTTTTTGCGTTGTGTTTTAATGATTTATTACATTTGGAATAGTAATTGTATTTAAGATAATTGTAACAGAAAAAATCCGTTACATTAATTACATTTACAAGCTAAAGGTTATAAGGCGAGCATTTAAAAAAATATATTGCCAAACAGAAAACTAATAGTGGACTACATGTGACTTAAAACAAAAATATAAACACATGAAATATTTTTTTACAATCATATTATTCTTAGTCGGATTTCAAACATCAAATATTGAAAAGGAATCCGCATTTCAAGATGGAGAGTGGTTTAAATTCAAAATGAGCTATAGTGGTTTTCTTAAAGCAGGTAACGCAACACTATCTGTAAAAGATACTAATTTAGACGGAAAACCTGTTTTTCACGTTGTAGGTAAAGGGTGGACTACTGGAGCCATAAAATGGTTTTTTAAAGTTAAAGACCGTTATGAAAGCTATTTTGATAAAGAAACAGGAGCACCTTATAAATTTATAAGAAAAATTGATGAAGGTGGTCACACAAAAAATATTGAAATTAAATTTGATCATGCTAAACGAATAGCAGAAGTCAATAATAAAAAGAAAAATGAAATTAAGACCGTAGCTACAGAAAAGGATGTACAAGATATGGTTTCAATGTACTATTATCTAAGAAACAACATAGATGTAGCTGCTTTAAAAGTTGGTGACGAAATAAAAACCAACATGTTCTTTGATGCAGAAAATTACGGATTTAAACTCAAATACTTAGGCGAAGAAACTATTAAAGTAGATGTTAATGATTCTGATGTAAAAGTAAAAACTTTAAAATTTAGACCTTATGTTATGGCTGGTCGTGTTTTTAAAGAAGAAGAAAGTTTAACACTGTGGGTCAGTGCCGATAAAAATAAAATCCCTTTAAGAATTAAAGCAGATTTAGCCGTAGGTTCTCTACGTGCAGATCTTGTGGAGTTTAAAGGATTAAAACACTCCTTTCAAATAGAATTTTAAGATTAACCAAATATATGTCAGATCAACCAAATTACGACGAAATTATAAAAGCACTTCAAGAGAAGTACGAAAAAATAGACCAAGATACAGACGACCATTTATACGGTTTATTGTATAGCAAACCAATAACGTATTGGGATTATATTCAGACAGATGCTTTGTTGAACTTACAAATTCAGCGTACAACACTTCCTGATGAAATGGTGTTTATCGCTTATCATCAAATTAATGAATTGATTTTTAAAATGATACTTTGGGAAATTTCTCAAGTAGCAGAAAAAGAAAATATGGATGTTACTTTTTTTGAAAGTAAACTCATGAGAATTAGCCGCTATTTCGATATGTTATCAACCTCATTTAATATTATGAGAGAGGGTATGGATGTTGAACAGTATATGAAGTTTAGATATACCTTAACTCCTGCGAGCGGTTTTCAAAGTGCACAATATAGATTTATAGAATTTGCATCTACAGAATTGATTAATCTTATTGATTATAGGTTCCGAAAAAATATTGATAGAGATACTCCTTATACACATGCGTTTGAACATTTATATTGGCAAGCTGCAGGAAAAGACTATAAAACAGGAAAAAAATCCACACTTTTAGTTAATTTTGAAAAACGATACAAGGATGAGTTTTTAAGGTTTATGAAAACCTATAATACTAAAAATCTTTGGACACGTTTTAAAGAATTACCAAAAGAAGATCAGGAAAACGAAGAGCTTATTAAAGCAATGCGTCATTATGATTACACTGTGAATGTCTCTTGGGTAATGGCACATTATAATGCAGCCAAACATTATATAGATAGTGGTATTGGTGACGGAGAAGCAACTGGCGGAAGTGATTGGAAAAAATACATGCATCCAAAATATCAAAGACGTATTTTCTTTCCAGAATTATGGAGTGCAGAAGAATTAGAAAATTGGGGAAATAATTTATAATTAGCTTGATTAATGCCGTTAAAACGATTAATGACAATTGCTGTAATTGCAGTAAGTGTATATGCTTGTAAAGAAGATAACTCAGCAGAAGTAGCATACGAAAAAGAATTAGCAGAAATAGTTGAAGAAGAAAAAAATCTAGAGTTTGGTTTTGATATCAATAACTATATTGTAAAACGAGATACCATTCAAAAAGGAGATAGTTTTGGCGAAATTTTGCAACGAAACAATATAGGATATCCAGATATTTTTCAAATTGCCGAAAAAACAAAAGATACTTTTGATATCAGAAAACTTCATCCAGGTAAACCTTATACATTATTATTTTCAAAGGAATCAGAAAAAGATAGCCTGCCAAGTCCAGAAACGTTTATTTATCAAACAGATCAAGTAGAGTATGTTGTGGTAAATTTAAAAGATTCTATTCACGCCTATACAAGTAAAAAACCAGTAACGTATATTGAAAAAATAGCGACTGGTGTTATAGAGAGTAGTATTTCTAAAACATTAGAAGATAAAGGGCTGAGTCAGCGATTAGCTTATAAAATGGCTGATGATATATATGCATGGACTATAGACTTTAGAAGACTTCAAAAAGGAGATCGCTTTAAGGTTATTTATACAGATAAATATATTGATGATAGCATATACGCAGGAGTACATGATGTAAAAGCGGCGTATTTTGAGCATAATGGAGATTCTTTATATGCTTTTCGGTTTCAAACAGATTCTGTAAAAGGGATTGTAGATTACTTCAATGAAGATGCAAAAAACCTAAGACGTGCATTTTTAAAAGCTCCTGTTCAATTTAGTAGAATATCATCGCGCTATAATTTAAAACGCCGTATTGCGGTTTATGGTTATAAAGTGCGCCCTCATAAAGGAACCGATTTTGCAGCACCAATAGGGACGCCAATTATGGCAACAGCAAATGGAACAGTTGTAGAGTCTACAAGACGAGGAGGGAATGGTAAATATGTTAAAATAAGACATAACGATACCTATTCTACACAATACCTTCACATGAGTAAACGCTTAGTTGAAAAAGGGCAGTTTGTAAAACAAGGAGATATTATTGGTAAGGTTGGAATGACAGGAAATACAGGTGGTCCTCATGTGTGTTATCGCTTTTGGAAAAACGGACAACAAGTAGATCCATTTAAACAAAAACTGCCAGAAGCTAAACCAATTTCAGACAGTTTAAAAGTTAAATTCTTAGAGCATATTAAGCCTATAAAACAAAGATTAGACAATATCTTTTTCTTGGAAGCAGATCCAATTCAACCAGAAAACACAATCACTGAAGATACTAACGTAGATATATAATAATGGCATTAAAAGCAACCAACCCAACCACTACAAAAGCGTGGAAACAATTACAAGCGCATTTTGAATCTATTGCATCTCAGCATTTAAAAGATGTATTTAACTCTGATGCTGAAAGAGCAAATAAACTAACTGTACAATGGGAAGATTTTTATGTTGATTTTTCTAAAAATAGAATCACTACAGAAACAATTGATTTATTGGTTGCGTTAGCAAACGAGTTGGATTTAAAAGGAGCAATTTCAAAATATTTTGAAGGAGACGTCATCAATGCTACAGAAGGAAGAGCTGTTTTACATACAGCGTTAAGAGCACCTAAAGATGCAGCGGTTTTTGTAGATGGTGAAAATGTGATTCCTGAAATTTATGAAGTAAAACAAAAAATAGAAGCGTTTACCAATTCAGTTGTAAGTGGGAATCACAAGGGGTTTACAGGTAAAGCTATTACAGATGTTGTAAACATTGGAATTGGTGGTTCAGACCTTGGGCCAGCAATGGTTGTAGATTCGCTTCAATATTATAAAAATCATCTAAATACACATTTTATAAGTAATGTAGATGGAGACCACTATCAAGAGGTTATTAAAACGTTAAATCCCGAAACAACATTATTTGTAATAGTTTCAAAAACATTTACAACACAAGAAACCTTATCTAATGCCAATTCAATTAGAGCTTGGTTTTTAAAGTCGTTGCCACAAGAAGCAGTGTCTAAACATTTTGTAGCGGTTTCTACAAATATTAAAAGTGTAAAAGCTTTTGGGATAGACGAAGCTAATATTTTTCCTATGAAAGATTGGGTTGGAGGTCGTTTTTCTTTGTGGAGTGCTGTTGGTCTTTCCATAAGTTTAGCTTTAGGCTACAAGCATTTTGAAAGCCTTTTAGAGGGAGCATACCAAATGGATGAGCATTTTAAAACGACAGATTTTAACCAAAACATACCTGTGATCTCTGCGTTATTAACGGTATGGTATAATAACTTTTTTAATGCCGAAAGTGAAGCTATAATTCCATATACGCAATATTTAAATCAATTTGCGACTTACCTTCAACAAGGTATTATGGAGAGCAATGGAAAAAGTGTAGATAGAAATGGGAATAAGGTAAACTACCAAACAGGAACCATAATTTGGGGAGAGCCAGGTACAAATTCGCAACATGCGTTTTTTCAGTTAATACATCAAGGTACAAAGTTAATTCCAACAGATTTTATTGGTTATGTTGAGTCGTTACATGGTAATAAAGATCATCATAATAAATTAATGTCTAATTACTTTGCGCAAACCGAAGCCTTAATGAATGGTAAGACTGAAGAGGAGGTCTTGTCGGAATTAAAAGGGCAATCATTGTCGCAAGAAGAGATGTCTAAATTGCTGCCTTTTAAAGTGTTTGAAGGTAATAAACCAACAACGTCATTGTTAATTCAAAAATTAACACCAAAGAGTTTAGGGAAACTCATAGCTATGTACGAGCACAAAATTTTTGTACAAGGTATTGTATGGAACATTTATAGTTATGATCAATTTGGTGTAGAATTAGGTAAACAACTCGCTAAATCTATACTAAATGAGCTAAGTGATGTTAGTACAGACGCTAATCATGATGCTTCTACGCAAAGTTTATTGGCTTTTTATAAGAAAAATTGTTAAAAATTGTTAAAAAGTTTTAGTAATTTTAACTGTCAATGAGTTAAAGTTGTTGATTCTATATTTATCTTCGTAAGGCTTAATTGTTAACATTGAGTTAATGTTTTAGCTATTGTAATGCGTAATTTTGCGCTGATAAAACCAATTAACTGAAATTTTATATGAAAAAATTTAGTCTTTTTTTATGTGTTGTTGTTTTGACAGGCTTAACAACAATTGCATACGCTCAAAGCTCTATTAAAGGTAAAGTAATAGATGCTGAAACAAACTCGCCGCTTCCAGGTGCGAATATTCTTGAAAGAGGAACTTCAAACGGAGTTGATACAGATTTTGATGGTAATTTTGTATTATCAGTTAATTCTAACTCTGGTGAAATAGCAATCTCTTATGTAGGTTTTCAAACTAAAATAATTAAGTTTAGTGGAAGTGTAGATTTAGGTACTATAGCTTTAAACCCTGACAATACTTTAGATGAAGTTGTTGTTGTTGGTACAGGAGTTATTGATTTAGCTAATAGTAGAGAAACACCTGTCGCTGTTTCTACTATTAGAGGTAGAGATATTCAATTAAAATCTTCTGGTAATGTTGAATTTGGTGAAGCTATGAAAAACACACCTTCTGTTTATGTTTCAAACCAAGCTGGTGGATTTGGTGATAGTCAAATTTTCTTAAGAGGTTTTGATCAAACTAATACCGCTTATTTATTAAACGGTCAGCCAATTAATGGTATGGAAGATGGTAGAATGTACTGGTCTAACTGGTCTGGTATGTCAGATGTAGCTAACGTAGTACAGGTTCAAAGAGGTTTAGGATCTTCTAAATTAGCGATTTCTTCTGTTGGTGGTACAGTAAACATTGTTTCTAAGACAACTGAAAAACAAAAAGGTGGATTTGTAAGGTTTTTAGGAGGTAACGATAGTTATGTTAAAAGTACTGTTAGTTATGATTCTGGTATCAACGAAAAAGGATGGGCTTTTTCTGTATTATTAGATCACTGGCAAGCACATAGAAAATACTCAATTGGTACAGCTGGTCAAGGACAAAATTATATGTTCTCTGTAGGTTATAAGCCAAACGAAACTCACACATTTAACTTCTTATTGACTGGTGCACCTCAATGGCACGACCAAAATTTCTCTCAAGATCTTGAGTTTTATCAAGACTATGGAGAAAAAGCAAACAGTAATTCAGGTTTTTATGAAGGTGAGCGTTATACAGAACGTCGTAACTTTTATCATAAGCCAGTGGCTAACTTAAACTGGGATTTTGATATCAATGATAAATTAGATTTATCTACAGTATTATATGCATCATGGGGACGTGGTGGTGGAACAGGTAATGTTGGTAACGGTAGAGTTAGAGTTGGTGGAGATGGTTTAAATGCTGAAGAAATTGACTTTGATCAAATCGAAGAAAACAACATTGCTAGTGCAACAACTATTAATGGAGGTCAATATGGTACGTTTGGAGATTCTTATTTAAGACGTTCTTCAGTAAACAGTCATAACTGGTATGGTTTACTTTCTAATTTACAGTACGATGCTAACGAAAACTGGTCAATGAATTTTGGTCTTGATGCTAGAACTTATAACGGTATTCACTTTAGACAATTGGAAAATACATTTGGTTTAGATGGTTATAATGATAATTTTAGAACTGATCGTCCTAACGACTATGTAATTACAGAAACTTTTGATGCTGATCCATGGTCTGCTTTATTTAATTCTGCTGATAATGATCAGAGATATGATTATAACTATGAAGAAGTAATTCAGTATTTAGGTGCTTTTGGTCAAGCAGAGTATTCTAATGATAACTTCTCTGCATTTATTCAAGGTGCTGTTTCTACGCAATCTTACCAAAGAGAAGGTTTTTTTATAGGGAAAGGAAATGGATTGGGAGAGTCTGATAAAGTAAGTAAAGAAGGCTATAACATTAAAGGTGGTGCTGCTTATAAAATTAATACAGAGCACTCTGTTTTTGCTAATGCAGGTTTTTACTCTCGTCAGCCTTTCTTAGATAATATTTTTACAGATATTAGATATGATAATGCACTTGCTAAGCCAGATGTAGATAATGAAGAGATTACAGGTTTTGAAGCGGGTTACCGTTTTAAAAATAGAACATTAAGAGTTAATATTGATATTTATAGTACTGAATGGGGTAATAGATTTCTTTCTATAAATGGACCAGTTCAGCCAGGTGCTGATGGTATTATTGATGGTGAAGATGGTCAGGTTTCTGGTGATGATGAATTTAGTACTTATAGATTAACAGATGTTACCCAAAGACACAATGGTATTGAGTTTGATATGGAATACCGTCCATATGGTGGGTCTTGGTCTTTTAGAGCATTTGGTTCTATTGGAAACTGGAAATATGATGGTGAAACACCATATACATTACAAAATGATGATACAGGTGATTTTATCACAACTGATGGTAATGTAGATTTAACAAATGTTAAAATTGGTAATGCTCCTCAAACATCTTTTGGTTTTGGTTTTAGAGCTGATGTTGCAAAAGGACTTTCTGTAGATATGGATTACAATATTTACTCTGGTTTATATGAGTTTGTAGATCCTGCAGATGTAGCTGATGCTGCTTTATCTAATGAGATTTATGAATCTGTAAAATTACCAGCTTATACTTTAGCAGATGCAGGTATAACTTATAAGTTTTCTTTAGGTGATAACCCGTTAACATTTAGAGCTAACGTATATAATTTATTTAACGAAGCTTATATTAATCAAAAAGATGCGTATGGTTATTATTTAGGTATTGGAAGAACTTTCAATGCGAGCTTACGTTATAACTTCTAAAGTTTATAAAGCATAAACTTATAATAAAAAAAGACAGCCATTTGGCTGTCTTTTTTTGTTGTGCTATTTTTATAACTATAAAATAGTAGTTCATTAAATAAGATTATAAAAGAATCTAAGTTGTCTGCCAAACACCATTTAATTGTAAAGCAAGCAAGCTTTAGTTGATGCTGGTTTAAGGCAAATAAGTCTAGCTAAATGCCGTTAATTTTTGGAATGGATAAATGGTTAAGCTAATCCCTAATTCATGCTTAGAAGGCTTATTCTCAAGATTTGTTTAACAATACTAATTTTAAATGGATTAAGAGTTTAATCTTTCCACTCAACACTCTCCATAATACGCTTAATATCTTTTTTTAGATACTCTGAAGCAGGATAAATAGAATCGTAATTAGGTTTAGCATAGAAATAAAGCGAACCACTTAAAAAATGATTGGTGCTATCTGTAACATAAAATTGAGATTGTGATGCAGCATCTCCTCCAATTTCATAAAACATTCCATAAACCTGCTTTTCAGCATTTACAAATTCACCTTGTGCAATCTCATCTGCTTTCATGGTGTGTTTTTGAGTAAGGTTTTGAGCATCTCGTAACAACTTCTCTAAGTTGCCATCTTTTACTTCTTTATAGGTGAGATAAATTGTAGCCTTTAAAGAAGGATAATTAACATCAATGCCTTTAATGTCTGCCGTAGATTTTACAAACTTTATAGGATCCGAAAGTTCATTTTTTTCAAAAGAAAACGGTAATGGAACTGTAGCTTTTTTATAGACGGCTTTTGGATATTCGAGTCTTAAATAGCCTTTTGGTTTTGGTAATGGATCATCTCCACAGCTTAACATTAATAAACTTAAAATGGGAAGAACTATGCGTTTCATGTGTTTGTATTTATTGTTTTGTAGGACACCTATTATTGGTTATTAATCAGCTTATTGGATAATGTGTAATGTGCTTGTTTTAAACGTGTGTCCTTAATAACGTAAGTTTTATTTGTTTAATACGCTTACGTTCTAAAGCTTCTACTGTAAAAACGTAATTTTCAAAATTTATTTTACTTCCTATTCTTGGGAAGCCACCTGAAATTTCTAAAACAAAACCTGCAAGTGTTTCTGCTTCTCCTTTCCGAGCTTCAAAAAGTTCAATATCATCTTCAATACCAACTATTTTATATACATCTTTAAGAGGAGTCTTGCCTTCAAAGCTATAATTGTTATTGTTTAATTTGGTATAGATTAAATCGTCATCATCATATTCGTCACTAATATCTCCAACAATTTCTTCAATAATATCTTCAAGAGACACCAATCCAGAGGTACCTCCGTATTCATCAACAACCACAGCAAGATGTACTTTTTTTGTTTGAAATTCTACCATTAAATCATCTAATTTCTTGTTTTCTGGTACAAAGAAAGGTTCTCGTAAAATGGTGGTCCAATCAAATGTTTTCTTATTTAAATGTGGTAATAAATCCTTAACGTAAAGCACTCCTTTAATCGTGTCGATGTTTTCTTCATATACCGGAATACGAGAGTAACCATTGTCAATAATTTCTTTTATAATGGTTTCATAAGGCGTGTTTATATTTAGAGCAAACAAATCCATTCGAGGTCTCATTACCTGTTTAGTATCTGTGTTTCCAAACGATACAATACCTTGTAATAATTTTTGTTCTTCCTTTGTGGTGTCTTCGTCGTTGGTCAATTCTAGGGCTTGAGACAACTGGTCTACACTAAGATTAGAGCGTTGTTTCCCAAATTTATTCTGAATTTGAATGGTTACAAAGCGCATTGGTAAACTTAAAGGAGAAAAAACCACATCTAAAAAGCGTAATGGTCTTGCCATAAAAGAAGAAAATTTTACACTATTTCTACTCGCGTAAATTTTAGGAATAATTTCTCCAAATAATAATATTAAGAATGTTGCTGAAACAACTTCAACTAAAAACCTAAACAAGGTGCTTGTAATACTGCTAAAAAGCGTTTCTCCTATATATGCAAACAATAGAACAATAGCAATATTTATAAAATTATTAGCAACTAATATGGTGGCTAATAATTTTTTTGGGCGTTCTAAGAGTGTTGCAATAATTAACATTGCAGGAGATCTTTTTTCTATACCTTCATCTATATTAGATTTGGTAAGCGAAAATAAAGCAACTTCAGCTCCAGAAATTAAAGCAGAACACATCAATAAAATAATAAGAATGATAATACTTGTTATAAACGAGCTACTGATAACTACTAAATGTGATATTAAAACCGTGGGTTCTGGGTCCAAGATAAGGTTAGTTTAAAAGTTGGTTAGAATGGTAAATCATCATCTCCTTCTGGTTCTGCATTTGTTGGTGCAGGTTGTTGTGGTTGAGGATTGGTATTTTGCGTGTTAGGTTTATTGGATTGTTGTTGGTCATTCTTAGGTGTTAAGAATGTAAATTCATCACATTGAATTTCTGTAGAATAACGATCCATACCTTTATCATCTGTCCATTTTCTAGTTTTTATTCTACCTTCAATATAAACTTTATCACCTTTAGTAAGGTATTTTTCACAAATTTCAGCCGCTTTATTTCTAACCACAATATTGTGCCATTCTGTATTGGTTATGCGTTCGTTTGTTTGCTTATTTACGTAAGATTCGCTAGTGGCAATAGGAAAACGACCAACACAATTTTTATCATCAAAATAATGCATTTTTACTTCATCACCTAAGTTTCCGATGAGCATCACTTTATTTAATGTTCCAGCCATAATTATTTATTTTTTGTAAAGTTAGTCTTTTTGAAAGTACTCCATTAAAAGTAATAAAAAAATGTGATTTCTTTAAGATTCTAAAATGTGAACTTATGTAAAAAGTTGCTAATAAGCACTGGAGCAGGATATTTTGTTAGTGATTCAATAGAAATTGCTTCTTTTGGTAAGTGTTCTGTTTCAATAATCCAGAATTTAGTATACAGATGTTGGTGAGATAATTTGTGAACAATATCTGTTTCATTATATAAAGAGTAATCGAAGGGGGTTGTTTTTAAAAATGTGTTTTCAATATCTAGTAAATCAAATTCATTAATACTTAGACTTTTTTCTGATTCAATTAAAGGAAACTGATAGAGGTTTTGCCAAATTCCTTTTTTAGTACGTTTTTCAAAAAGAACCTTTTTATTAGGGTCTATACAGACTAAAAAGTTGAAATATTTAGTGGTAACTTTAGTTTTTTTCAATTTTACAGGAAGCGTATCGACTAGTTTTTTCTGAAGTGCTACACAACCCGATGCAAGTGGGCACGTTGTACAATCGGGATTTTTAGGTTTGCATTGCAGCGCGCCAAACTCCATGATAGCTTGGTTGTATGTGGCAGGTTGATCTTTGCTTATTAGAGAAGCTGCTAAAGACTTAAATTCTTTAATACCTAAAGTTGAATTTATAGCTGTATCAATTCCAAAATAACGAGAGAGTACACGATATACATTACCATCTACTACAGCAGCAACTTCACCAAATGCAATAGATGCAATAGCACTTGCTGTATAATCTCCAACCCCTTTTAACTTAAGTAAGTCTTTATAGGTGTTTGGAAATTGACCCTCTAATTCATTAACAATATATTTTGCTGCTGTATGAAGATTTCTAGCTCTAGAATAATACCCTAATCCTTGCCATAATTTTAAAACGGATGTTTCAGAAGCTTCAGCAAGGTCAAAAATTGTAGGATATTTGGTAACAAATGCGTCATAATAAGGTAATCCTTGCTTAACTTGTGTTTGTTGTAAAATTATTTCTGATAGCCAAATGTAATACGGATTACTAGTTTTTCGCCAAGGTAATTCTCTTTTTTTGACTGAGTACCAGTTAATTAGTTTGAGGTTGAAATCCATTTAGTGTTTTTAATGAAAAACAAAATTAAATGTTTATTGTGTTAAATTTTAATTAATTACGTTTGAACTATTGAAATTAAATTACCTATATTTGCAATCCCTTAGAATTTAAAGTAACCCTAAAACTAATAACAATGACAAAAGCCGATTTGGTAGCAAAAATATCTGACAAGTTAGGTATTGAAAAAGGTGACGTACAAGCAACTGTTGAAACCTTTATGGAAGAAGTAAAAACATCTTTAGAAAGCGGAGATAACGTATACTTAAGAGGTTTCGGAAGTTTCATTATTAAAACAAGAGCTGAAAAAACAGGTCGTAATATTTCAAAGAATACTACAATAAAAATTCCTGCTCATAACATTCCTGCATTTAAGCCAGCTAAAGTATTTTTAGAAGGTGTTAAATCTAATGTTGAGGTTAACTAAGAAAGCATTTAAACAAAATATTAATTAAAAAGAATTATTTATTATGCCAAGTGGTAAAAAAAGAAAAAGACACAAGGTAGCGACGCACAAGCGTAAAAAACGTAGACGCGCTAATCGTCATAAAAAGAAATAAATTGTTAAAAGTAGTTTTATAACTACTTTTTTCAGTTTTAAAGAAACGTTCTTTGATATAGAATCTGGTGTATTTAATAGAGTATACCATGGTTTGTTGGATATTACATCCTGTGTCAAATAATTTAGTAAACTCCATCTAACTCAATGAAGAGCTAGATATAAATTAACATTATGAACAAAGAATTAATCGTAAGATCGAGTTCAGATATTGTTGATTTTGCCTTATTAAAAGATGGAAAACTTATTGAATTACACAAAGACGAAGAGGACAATGACTTTGCGGTAGGTGATATTTTTATTGCCAAAATCCGTAAAGTTATGCCTGGCCTAAACGCTGCGTTTGTAAACGTAGGGTATGAGAAAGATGGTTTTTTACACTATCATGATCTAGGACCGCAACTGCCTTCGCTTTTAAAATTCATTAAGCGTGTAAGCACAGGGAAATTAAGGGATTACACCCTTAAAGATTTTCCTATGGAAAAAGATTTAGATAAAAATGGTAGCATTGCGAATGCCATAAAATCGAATCAATCCATATTAGTACAAGTAGTAAAAGAACCAATCTCCACAAAGGGACCACGCATTAGCTCAGAATTGTCTATTGCAGGAAGATACATTGTCTTGGTACCGTTTTCTAATCGTATTTCAATTTCACAAAAAATTGAATCGCAAGAAGAAAAAGACCGCTTAAAAAGGCTCGTAAAAAGTATTACACCTAAAGGGTTTGGAGTTATTATTCGTACCGTAGCAGAAGGCAAAAAAGTTGCCGAGCTCGATACTGATTTACAAAATTTGCTGAATCGATGGACAGCAATGTGTAAAAAACTGTACAAAGCACATCACCCAACAAAAGTATTGGGAGAAATGAATAAAGCATCCTCAATTTTGAGAGATATTTTTAACGATTCATTCTCTGGTATTGTTGTAGATGATGAAGAAATGTATGTACAAGTAAAAGATTATGTGCAGCAAATTGCACCAAAAAAAGAATCTATAGTAAAGTACTATAAAAATGGTGTTCCAATTTTTGAAAAATATGGCATAGAACGTCAGATTAAAACATCATTTGGTAGAACTGTCTCTATGGCAAAAGGCGCTTACTTGGTAATAGAACATACCGAAGCCCTTCATGTTGTAGATGTAAACAGTGGTAATCGCTCTAATAAAGAGAAAAACCAAGAAGACACTGCTTTAGAAGTCAACATGATTTCAGCCCAAGAAATTGCTCGCCAATTACGATTACGTGATATGGGAGGCATTATCGTTGTCGATTTTATAGATATGGGCAAAGCAGAAAATAGAAAAAAGCTTTATAATTATCTTAGAGATGAGATGAAAGATGATAAAGCAAAGCACAAAATATTGCCGCCGAGTAAGTTTGGATTAGTGCAAATCACCAGACAACGCGTTAGGCCAGAACGCAATATTAAAACAAAAGAAGAAAATCCGAATTTAGTAGGAGGAGATGAAATCGAAGCGCCAATTAAAGTGGTAGAACGTATTAATCAAGATTTACAACGTATTTTCAAAAAAGACTATAAAAAGGTAACACTTAATACACACCCTTTTATAGCAGCCTTTTTAACCAAAGGGTTTCCATCAGTGCGTTCAAAGTGGTTTTTTGAACATAAGAAATGGGTAAAAGTTTTACCTAGAGATGCTTACACTTATCTTGAATATCATTTTTTTGATAAAAATGGTAACAAAATCAAATAATATCTATTAGAAAAGCCCAACTAAAAATTTTAGTTGGGCTTTTTGTTTTAATATGGGTTTGTATTTATTTGTAACGTCTTTTCGTATTTCAAACAATGGCACTTGAATTACTAAATTTTAAAGTTTTTGTTCCTACTTTACTTTCTGCTACTGTTCTGTTACTTGTTTTCATAATCTTTATATTTATCTATCTTGGGCTTTTTAAAGCGGGTGCAAATTTACGGCACTTATAGAGTATAGAAAACAACAGGTTTAATAATATTGTATGGTATATTGCCATTTGTTTCGCTTTTTTAATAAAAAACAGGATAAAATAAAATAGGTAACAATAAAGCCTAACTAAAATTTTTAGTTAGGCTTTACTGTTAGAGACCATTTTAAATTAATCTCTAGACATAAAAATTCTAAGGATATACCAAAATAATAACATTAAAGACGCAAATAAGCCTAAGGCTGCAGGAATGTAATCTTCAACACCATAAGTTTTTACTAAATTAGATGTTTGGTATAAAATAGATCCTCCGGCTAATAAACACATACCTACAGAAAACCATAAGCCTAAGTCAAAACCAAATAAGGAACCTGCAATTATTAATCCAATAGCAATAAAGAAACCAATGGTTAATCCTGTTTTTAGAAATGAAAAATCAGTTTTTGTCATTAGTACGGTTGCAGATAATCCTGTAAATAGGGCTAAGGTTACTATTGAGGCTTGGTAAAGAAGATCTGAGCCCGCAGGTCCCATTAATTCTGTAACAATATATAGCATAGGTACAAAAATTAAAGCTTCAAAAAAGATATAAATTCCGTAAGCTAAATATTGTTTGTTTTTATCTGTTGTACGCATTGCCATACCTTCGGCATAATTGGTTGCTAGCATAAAACCACCTAACATTAATAGCCATTTATAGCCTTGTGTCATAGATAACATAAACTCAACTACAGTTTCACTTTGTAAGAGTAAATACTCAAATAACACAAAGACAAGTACACCTGCGGCAACATGTGAATATGTTTTTTTGTAAAAAGCAATACGATCAACTTCAGAAAGGCTATTGACCATTATTTTTTCGGGGAATTGATTTTCCATTTTAAATTTAAAAATTGATTAGTTTAACTAATGTATGTAATTTCAGTTGTAATTCAAATAAAAAAGCTCTGAGTAATCAGAGCTTTTATTGTGTTTATATGTTTTAAGCTGTTAGTCTCTACCTCCAAACACCTGAAGTGCCCAATATAATAAAGAGGCTAATGCTCCAATAGCAGCTACCAAATACGTTCTTGCAGCCCATTTAAGTGCGTCTTCAGAACCTTTATATTCTTCTGGTGTTACCATGTTTTTATTCTTTAACCATGCTAAAGCTCTATTACTTGCATCATACTCTACAGGTAAAGTGATAAAACTAAATAGCGTTGCAAAGCCCATAAAGACTAATCCAGCAACGGCTACCCAATAACCTAAACCAACTCCTGCTGCAGCTCCTAAAACTAAACCACCAATAACTAACCATTGCGACATTCCAGACGTAACGCTTACAATTGGTACTAATGCAGAACGCATACCTAAAGCGCTATAAGCTTGTGCATGTTGTACGGCGTGTCCACATTCGTGGGCAGCAACAGCAGCAGAAGCCGCATTTCTTTGGTTGTAAACAGATTCACTTAGGTTTACGGTTTTATTTTTTGGATTGTAATGATCGGTTAATTGTCCTGGTGTAGAAATTACTTCAACATCATAAATTCCATTGTCAGCCAACATTTTTTCTGCAATCTCCCTTCCAGATAAGCCATTTCTTAGTTGTACTTTAGAGTACTTAGCGAATTTACGTTTAAGTTGGCTACTTACTAACCAGCTCACTAAAGCAATAGCACCAATTAATATGTAATATCCTAGCATTCCACTCATAATTTGAAATTTTTAATTCATGTAAATTTACTAAATGAATAGCAAATAGTAAGCCAAATTTGAGTTAAGAAATTTTGTCAGGATTATTTATGACAGTATTAGTTTATACGGCATCAACAGACCAATTGAAAGCTTCGGCTATTTCTTCGTATACAATTCTACCATTTACAATATTTAGACCTTTAGCTAGCATAGGATCCTTTTTACAAGCTTTTTCCCATCCTTGGTTTGCTAGACGCAACACATAAGGTAAGGTTACATTAGTTAATGCTAAAGTTGATGTGTATGGTACAGCACCAGGCATATTAGCGACACAATAATGCACCACATCATCAATAATATAAGTTGGGGCTTCGTGTGTTGTTGCTTTAGTTGTTTCTATACAACCGCCTTGATCAACGGCAACATCTACCAAAACTGTTCCTGGTCGCATATATTTAAGCATATCTCTAGTAATTAATTTGGGGGCTTTTGCGCCCTTAACTAATACACCGCCAATAATTAAATCGTGATCTTTTATACGCTTTCTAATATTGTATTCGCTCGAGAATTCTGTCACTACATGACTAGGCATTACATCATTCACATAGCGCAACTGTTTCATGTTAATATCCATAATAGTGACATGAGCACCTAAGCCAGCAGCCATTTTTGCTGCTTGAATACCAACGATGCCAGCCCCTAAAACTAAGACACGTCCTGGTGGTACACCTGGAACTCCTCCTAATAAAACACCACGTCCTTTAATAGGTTTTTCTAAATATTTTGCACCTTGTTGTATTGCCATTCTTCCAGCAACTTCAGACATTGGTGTTAATAATGGCAGAGAACCATCTTTGTCTTCAACAGTTTCGTAAGCAATACAAACTGCTTTACTTTTTAACATGGCTTTTGTTAGTGGTTTGCTAGAGGCAAAATGAAAATAAGTAAATACCACATGATGCGATTGTATTAGAGGGTACTCTTTAGCAATAGGTTCTTTTACTTTTACAATCATGTCACTAGAGGTGTACACGTCTTCAATAGTATCCAAAACAATGGCACCAGCGTCAATATAGTCTAAGTCTGAAAAACCACTACCCAATCCGGCCGATTTTTGTACGTAAACAACATGTTTGTTTTTTGTTAATTCAAAAACACCAGCAGGTGTCATTCCAACTCTGTTTTCATTGTTTTTGATTTCTTTTGGGACTCCGATTTTCATTTTTTAATGATTTATAAGATTAATAGCTTTTGAAAATTACTATTAATAAATCTGATGTTCCAAATCTGAATGTCAATTTGAAATCACTTTTACGGATTTACTATTTTGAAGCTTTTAATTTAGAAATTTCTAAAAATAGGATTGATTTTGAGGGTAATATGATATTGAGATAATGCAAGAAACTTTTTATGAAGTGCAGTTATGATTAGTGATACTCGAGACAAAATTACAAACAATGAGGTTCAAGCTGACGCATTAGTAGTCGTACAGTGTTAAAGACACTTTAGAAACGGTCTCATCACTAAACTCAATATATAGGTGTTCTACTTGGTCGCTGTTAAATTGTGGCGCTAAGCCAAGCTCATATAGCATGATGTCTTTTGTAATAGTGAAACTTGGTTGGCCTAAGGATTTTATAACATCAGGTTTCGACTTGTTTAATAAAACGTGAGAGTCAATAAGATCATCTACAATTTTATGGCGAGTCATAGGTCTTGTCTTCCATTGCTCTTCTGTAAAGCGTTCTTCAAAAACGAAATGTAAAGAGGTGCTAATTATAAATGCGGAAAAGAGTATTAAACCAATTTGATTCACCTGATTATTACGAAAATCAAAATAATCCTTTAACTGCTTAGGCTTCTTTCTTGGTGCTGGTTTCTCTAAAGATGGTTTATCTGAAATCATAAGGCTAGTCTTTGGTAAGTTCAGAATAACTTAAAAAATAATTTTCTTCGCAAGGTGTTAAAGCGTGCGGATAACTAGGAATAAGCAGTACACCTTCGGGTGTTAAATTCCATGTTTTGTACTGCCAATAACTGTCGTCAACAAAGGTTTCGCATTCTTCCTGTAGATCAGCTTCGGTATTATCATATTTGGTTTTTAACTTTTGAAAGAAATCAATCTTTGGATATAACGATTCAATCTTCTCAATAACTTCTAAGGTTTCAAGGTTAAAATTATAAGCAATATTGCCATGAGAAGGATGCGCGCCACCACAATAGACGCTGTAATATTTTAAATAACTTATAAATTTACTATCGACGAGGTTGATGTCGTATGAAATTTCGAACCAAGAATTACAATCTAAATTATCTTTGGCATCTTCCAAATGAATAGCATCTAGAATGGGATTAAAAACCGTACGTTGTTCTTTTGAAAATCCGTTGCCTAATCTAAATAAGGGGAGCTGAGAATATTTTTCATGAAACCAAACTAATTGTTTGTCCTTGTAATTAACGATGCTATCTTTAATAAATGTCAGTTTAGGATTTCTGAATTCCTCTAAGGGCTCTTGTTTTGTTTCAGTTAAAATAACATTATAGGTTTCTTCTTTTAAAGTAAGATGTCCAATAAGTTGGTTGCCTTTTTTAGTTAATTGAAAAACTTCATCAGCATCACTAACTCTGTCAGGACTGAAATAATAACCATCAATTAAAGTGATAGATTCATCATTATAGCGTCCTCTTAGAGGAATGCTAATCAATTTAGAATCGTAAAAATAATAGCCTTCTAATTCGCCAGAAGTGGAATCTTTTTCGTGAGGATAAACATTGACTTCTAAATGAATAGGGTAATCACCAATAGTACCAACATAACTTTGCGACCAACCTAAAATTGGCAACAAAGTTATGATGATATGTTTTAGAAGTTTAGCCGACAATATTTACAATTTTACCTGGCACCACAATCACTTTTTTAGGTGTTCTGCCATCTAATTGTGCTATGGTTTTTTCGTGAGCCATAACGGTTTTTTCAATATCATCTTTGCTCATATCCATTGGTAATTCTAACGTAAAACGCATTTTACCATTAAACGATATTGGATATTTTTTGCTACTTTCTACTAAATGACTCGCCTCAAATTCTGGAAAGGCAGCTGTAGAAATAGATGTGCTGTTTCCTAATTGACTCCATAATTCTTCAGCAATATGTGGCGCATAAGGCGAAATTAAAACCAATAATGGTTCTAAAATAGATTTACTCGTACATTTCTGAGCACTTAGTTCATTAACGGCAATCATAAAGGTAGATACCGACGTATTGAAAGAGAAATTTTCAATATCTTCTTGTACTTTCTTTATGGTTTTATGTAATGTTTTTAAGTTGTCTTTTGTTGGTTCTGCGTCATTGACTTTTAAGCCATTATCATCTACATACAATTTCCATAATTTTTTAAGGAAATTATGTACTCCTGTAATACCAGCGGTATTCCAAGGTTTGTATTGCTCTAATGGTCCTAAGAACATTTCGTAAAGTCTTAGGCTGTCTGCTCCGTAGTCGGCACAAATACTATCAGGATTAACAACGTTGTATTTGGATTTAGACATTTTTTCAACTTCTCGAAGAACAATAATTTTGTCTTCTATGAATTTCGCATGCTTAAATTCTGGCCTCCAATTTCTAAATTTAGAAATATCTAATTCATCAGATGAATTAACAAAACTAACATCTACATGAATCTTGCTAAAGGTCGGTGTTTCAGATCCCGTAACGTTTAATATCTTTTTTGTAGCCTCTTCATTAGTTTCAGAATTTAAGAAAGAATCAACTAAATCTTTTGAAAGATAAACGTCTCTTCTTTCGTTAACTCTATAAATAAAAGCACTAGTCCCCAATATCATTCCTTGGTTAATCAACTTTTTAAAAGGCTCTTCCACATTAACAAAACCGCGATCTTTTAATAATTTTACCCAGAAACGCGAGTAGAGTAGGTGACCTGTAGCATGTTCGCTACCACCAATATATAAATCTACATTTTCCCAATACTTAAGCGCGTCTTCACTGGCAAACACTCCATCTCTATTGGCAGCCTCTTCCATATAACGGAAGAAATACCAAGAACTCCCTGCCCAACCTGGCATGGTATTCAATTCTAGAGGATGAATGGTTGTATTGTTAATTTTATCATTAGAAACTACAGTATTACTTTCGGTATCCCAAGCCCAAACGTCTGCACGTCCTAAAGGTGGTTCGCCTTCTTCGGTTGGTAAGTATTTTTCAACTTCAGGCAGTACAATTGGTAAATGTGCTTTGTCTATCATTTGAGGCATCCCGTTAACGTAATATACTGGGAATGGTTCTCCCCAATAACGTTGTCTAGAAAATACTGCATCACGCAAACGGTAATTGGTTTTACCTTCTCCTTGGCCTAATTGTTCAAGTTCATAAATAGCACGTTTGCTTGCTTTTTTGTAGTTCATACCGTTAAGGAAATCACTATTCGCAATTTTCACATGGTCTTTAGAAGCGAAGGCTTCTTCTGAAATATCGACGCCTTCAAAGATGTTAGGAATGGCAATATCAAAATGCTTTGCAAAATCGTAATCGCGTTGGTCTCCACAAGGCACCGCCATTACAGCACCTGTTCCGTAGCTTGCTAGTACATAATCGCCAATCCAAATTGGAATAGGTGCTTTAGAAAACGGATGCTCTGCATAGGCACCTGTAAACACACCAGAAATGGTTTTTACATCGGCCATTCTATCGCGTTCGCTTCGTTTGGCGGTTTTTTCTATGTAAGCTTCAACCGCTTCTTTTTGTTCTGGAGTTGTGATTTTTGACACGAGCTCGTGTTCTGGAGCTAAGGTCATAAAAGACACTCCGAAAATAGTATCAGGTCTTGTGGTGAAGACGTCTATGACATCATCATGTCCATTTACATTAAAAGTGACACTTGCTCCAACCGATTTTCCAATCCAGTTTTTTTGAATGTCTTTTAGCGCATCGGTCCAATCAATTGTATCTAGTCCTTGAAGTAAACGTTCTGCATAAGCTGAAATACGCATGCTCCATTGGGTCATTTTTTTTCTGACCACAGGATGTCCTCCACGTTCTGAAACGCCATTAACGATTTCGTCGTTAGCTAAAACGGTTCCTAGTTCTGGACACCAGTTCACTTCGGTTTCTGCTAAATAGGTTAATCTGTATTTTAAAAGGATGTCTTGCTGTTGTTCTGAGGAATAATTATTCCAGTCTTCCGCAGTGAAAGTAGCAATATCATCATCACAAGCGGCATTTACCGTTGCATTTCCCTCTGCAGCAAATTTTTCAACTAAAGTATCAATATGCTCGGCTTTGTTAGAATCATTATTATACCAAGACTCAAATAATTGAATAAAAATCCACTGGGTCCATTTGTAATATTCCGGATTAGAGGTACGTACTTCACGACTCCAATCGAAAGAAAACCCAATTTGATCTAACTGACGACGATACGTTTTTATATTCGCTTCTGTAGTTATTGCAGGATGCTGACCAGTTTGAATGGCATACTGTTCTGCAGGTAATCCAAAAGAATCATAGCCTTGCGGATGTAAAACATTAAACCCTTTATGACGTTTGTAACGCGCATAGATATCACTAGCAATATAACCTAAGGGGTGACCAACGTGTAAACCTGCTCCAGAGGGATAAGGAAACATATCCAAAACGTAATATTTTGGTTTATCGCTGCTGTTTGAGGCTTTAAAAGTTTCGTTTTTTGCCCAGTAGTCTTGCCACTTTTTCTCTATGTCGTTGAAATTGTATATCATTGTCTTGTTTTCCTTGTAATAATGGCGCAAATTTAGTAATAACCATCTAAACTGCCTATTTTAAAATCAATAGGTATTAGAAAAGAAAACGCACCTTACTAAAGTGTAAGATGCGTTTTAAAATTTAAGGCTTAATAGCTTAGAATTTATAGCCTAAAGAGACTTGAAAGACACTATTCTTAATGTCTGGATTTTCGGCAACCGTTGAAATACCAAAATTATAACGCGCTTGGACAAACATATTAGAGTTAAGGTTATATCCCAAGCCTACATTAGCTCCAACATCAATACTAGAAGCATCTGTATCTTCATCAGGAAGGTCGCTATCAATATATTCGCCTTTATCGTTTACTAGAAACGAAAATTGTGGACCAACTTCTAAGCTAAAATCTTTTGCTAAATAATATTTTGCCATAATTGGAATGGCTAAATAATCGACTTTTACTTTAATGACATCTTGTGCTTCTGATCCTTGTCTTGAGTATAAAAGTTCGGGTTGAAGCGAAAATTTTTCACTCAATGGGATTTCAGAAATAAGGCCAACATGAAATCCGAAGAGGCTATTTCTATCTGCATCTCCTCCTGTAAAATTAGAGATGTTAAGTCCTGCTTTGGCACCAAATTGGATGTCTTGAGCATTTGTTTTTTGCATTAACCCTAAAGTTGCAAGTACTACAATGATGTGAATTTTTTTCATAATAATTGATTTTAAAGATAAATTGATTAGCCTAGAACTAGACAATTATTGTGCCAATATAAAATATAATTGTAAAAGCTTATTGTTTGACATCTTTTTTACATCGTTTACAACACTATAAAAAGTTAGCCGTTGTAATAGTTATCATAAGCAAATTCTTTATTATTTTTACAACTTAAATTCGCATTTATTCATGGCATCATCTTTTGACAAATATCAAAAACG
>Ga0209344_10000776_pt1 | contig 49406 bp, 39 predicted proteins | sample Cruoilmetagenom6_FD_187293 | JGI IMG/M metagenome (GOLD analysis project Ga0209344, IMG submission 187293) | Oil polluted marine microbial communities from Coal Oil Point, Santa Barbara, California, USA - Santa Barbara Oil Seep Sample 6 (SPAdes)... | ecosystem: Environmental > Aquatic > Marine... | reverse complement strand
CACTTTCGTCTATTACAATATATTTGCTCCATTTTGTAACATAGATATCCATGCCAATAGTCATTGTGTCTGAGAATCTGTAGGATGCACCAAGGCCATAAGAGCCCGGCATTTTTTGATGAAATCTTTGATCTATAACTATTTGTGAATTTATGCTCTCAATATCTTCTTTATAAATAGAACTTCCAATACTTTTTTTACGACAAGATGATGTAAAAGGTGCTTTTAAAACAGCACCAATGGCAAGATGATTATTAACATTCCAAAGTATCCCAAAATTTGCATTGATCCCACTGTAAGAAGAATATTTAGATATAAGATACGTTTCTAATTCACTTCCAGTATAACCTTCTTTATAATCTGCATCTCTTGTAGCATATGAGTTTTCATGATATACAATTTTCCACTCATTTTCCCATAGTAATTTATCCGTCCATATATTTATGGTTGTTCCAAACGAAATTTTTGGTGTAATTTCCAGCGCAAATGCAAGACCCAAAGCCCCAATATGTCCATTTTCCTTTGCAGAAATTTTCTTTGAATTATTTATAGTATTGCCACCAACTGAAATTTCGGAATTTCTATAATAAGTATAGTTTCTTTTAAATTCATACAATCTTTGATAGTTGATAGAAAATACGATATTGCGATGAAAGTAGGCTGGATAGGTTGCACTGAAATAATTTATATTAAAGTCAGCCAATCTGGTTGTAAAGTTATCAACTCCAGATGATGAAATATCTGTTTGATCTCCATTTTCTGAATAGTACTTCTGTTTTGTATTTTCAAAAGCACTTACAAAAGATATTTCAGGTTTTTCCAACTGGATAAGGCCTGCAGGATTCCAGGACGCTGCTGTTGCATCATCAGCTATTGCGATAAATGCACCTCCCATTCCAACTGCTCTTGCTCCGGATCCTATAGGATTTGTGGAAGTGTAAATATCCATAGAATCTTCAAGTTCGGCAAACAGCATGTTTTTGTTCAGGAAACATACTGCTATAAGTTGAATAATAACCAATTGCAATATTAATTTTATTATATTTTTTTTAAAATACATCAAGACAGATTATTTTAAACTTGTGTATACCATAAATTTCAATGACTAAAGTAAGTCCGATATATATCAATTAACGAGCAATATCAAATAGTTGCTTTTATGTTAAGTAAAGGCTTCTTAAGTTGGCATAAATAAGCAACTAATCCTGCAACAGGAAAAGCCAACTTATGATTTGTCATTATATTTATTGATATAATAATGCTTGAATGTACAAAAATCGTCTATATCAGAAAAAAAACGGACAATAAAAATTATAATTTACTCAGAACTTTACGCACCCAAATTTTAAAAAGGATCTCTTATTTTTATATCAAACTCACTTTTATTTAAAGATTGCGAGCATCCGTTTTTGTCTATGGTTATATTCGTAAAAGTGTTTTGCAGAGCTCGCACTATTACCTTTTCAATCCTACATTTTTCATAACCAGGTGCTGTAACTTCTATCACAACATTAAAAGAGGCCATAACCTGGAGCATATAAAATCCATGGGAATCAGTTTCTGTTTCTATGGGCTCTAAGCCGCTCTGATAATGGCATGTAACTGTGGCATTTTGGACTGGTCGTGAATCGCTGTATCTAACATAGCCAAATACTGTTCCTGTTCCTAAGGTTACAAAAGTATATAAAGTATTTTCGAATACTTTATTTTTACTTTCTGTATGAAAACCAGAAGGTTGAAGACAATTTTTAGCAAGTGCACCTTTACCGTTTATCTTTCCTGCGTTGATATCAGGATGTTCTAATATACCTGAACTTTTTGAATAAACAGAAGGCACAGTAAATAAAATAATTGATAAAAAAAAAGAAAAATATAAAGTATATGTAAAAAAAAATTTCATCATGGTGTCTCCGCCATAAATTTCATATCAGGTAAAATGTTATTTATTTTATTTATACTAATGGCACAGCTTTTGTTTAAGTCAACCGAAGTTACTTTTACTATTTGATTTGTGCTAACCATTCTGAATTTTCCTCCGGTTTTAACGCCATGGTTTTTGCCAATATTTAGTATTATTTTATTTTTTTTAATACCACTTATTTTTCCTTGAAGTGGATAAGCAGTATTGATGTGCTTAATGAGCAAGCCGGATACTTCAGCTGCCATATGTTCTGGCCTGGCAGTATGCTTGAATATTTTGCAATCACTTGCTATTATTTCACTTGATTGTGTATCAATGACCTTAATAACAATCTGTGCATTTGATCGTGTATGAATAATATTACCTGAAATTATTAACCTTGCAGCCATAATTTTTCCTAATTTCAAAGAAATATTTTTATCTGAAAGTTTGCTCGATCCAATTTTTAGTTCTTTGAGAAGCTCGCCAATAATAGCTCTTTCAACAATTTTCGCTCTGGATTGATTTATCAGACAGTTTGCAATATAGGAATGAACCAGAGTTTTTTCTCCTTCTTGAAGACTATTCCCTATATTTCCAAAATCCATTAGCCAGATTGTTAAAGGCAACGATGTCCAAGTGTCTGCGACAGCTCTATAATCTGATTTTTTACTATTTTTTATCAGATCTTTTATTATTTTATCAATTTGCTTTTGTTTTTTTTTATCATTTGCAATCTCGACTTTTTTCATGAACTCTTTTGAAATTGCCAATATACTCTCGTCATCTGGTAATATTGATTTTGCGGTATTTATCAGGTTTAATGCCTGATTAATTTTTTTGTCGCGGTTAAGTAAAAGGGCCTGATAAATATATGCTTTTTTTTTTTCAGGCTTTATCTTAATTGCCTGTTTATAATAATCACTTGCTTTACTAATATCATTGCGGACTGAAGCAATTCTGCCCAGTCCAATTAAAGCATCTGCTTTACTGGCATCAGATCCTTTTTTTGCATTTATGGCGACCTGAAAATTGTTTTGAGCTTTAACTAAATCGTTATTGAAAAAACAAAGGTTGCCAAGAAGAACAGAACTTAAAGATAAATTAGGTTTTTCTTCACTGAGAACCTGCAACCTTTTTACAGCTTTGTTATAATCATCTAAAGAATATGAAGCCAAAGCAAGTTGTTTATATTTAGCATTTTCGCTGTCAAATAAAATAGGATATTTTCCAAAATATAGAGGCGTAAATATTGATAGACTAAAAATAATAGCTGTTATCCAAAATTTTTTTTTATACTTATAATATACATTACTTTTTTTATAATATACACTTTTACCTTTTGCTCTGACTTTGTTGCTGCAACTAAATTTTTTTTTCCCATCACTTTTTTTATTGACTACATAATTATCAAAATATTTAGATGTGGGGTCTCCATATAAAACATAGCTTGCCCATGAAATATTTTGTTCTCCAAAAAAACTTGCTGAACTGTTTCTTGTATACCTTAATGCTTCACCTATGCTTTTACCTGAAATAAGATGCTTGTAAAAGTCACTGGCAAATTGAGTTCCCTGTTCATCTATAATTTCCCAGAATGTACCAAGATAATGCTTTACACCTGTCATTAGAAAAACATTGGCAAGGCCAAATATTTCATTTTGAAAATTTGATGTTAGTTTCCATTCCTTGTTTCGTGCTGACTGACACGCATTTGAAAATATAAATGAGGGCATTGAAGCAGTCCCTGCCATTTTCATTATTTCTTTGGCTTTGAAAACTCCATTGCTAAGCTGCCATCCGTTTTCGTTTAGGTTTTCCGGATTATATTCTGCATGACCTGCAAAATGCACAAAATCAAAGTTTCTGATTTTTTCTCTTATAGAATCAACAAAAATATTATCTGTGAGCAAAGATGGCCTTACAATATTTGAGTGTATGTCTAAATAATTACGAAGATTTATCCCCTCTTTATAGGCTCCTTTTAAATTTGAGTTAGGATCTGCTATAATCATCATATTAATAGGATATTCAACTATGCGGCTTTGCAGATTAACTGCTGTTTGACATGTTTTTACTATTCTGCCCATATTAAAGCGACGGCATAGAAATTGCCGGCCATCATTAAGAAGCTCCCAGGGAAGGTGAACAAGTTGAGCATCAAGGATTAGACATAAATCTTCTGATGTAGTTGATTTAAGCTTTTCCTTAATATTTATTGGAAAAAGTTCATCATGGAAAAACTCTCCAATTTCCTTTACTCTGCGTAGAACTTTACTTGTCATCATACCTTGTTTATTTGCTTTATTTAGTGTGTCGATAAGTTCTATGCATCTTGAATTAACAAGCTCTATTGATATGGGAATCTTTTCATAATATAATATAGTATGTTCTTCACCTTTGCTGCGTTCACTAGCGCTGATTGCCAAAATATTGTTTTCAAGGGAAATTTCAAGGTATAATATATTTATAATATTATTCATTGTAGATACCAGAAAAAGATAATAACAAATTGTTAATACAAACTATTTCAAGTGCCTTTTACTTTTTTATTTCAAAAAAATGCTCTCCTAAATTACTACTTTTCTGGTAAAAAGCAAGTGAGTATTTTCCACAGCTAATATTTTCAAAAACTGCAAGTGAGTCGTCAATTAAATATGATGAAATTTCTCGTTTGTTTTTGAAAAGGGAGATTCTTATTGGATTTTTTTTATCTTTCGTTTTCAATATGTTGATTATAATTGAAACCCTGTCCCCTCCTTTTTCTTCAACCCCGATTGTTGCATGTATATGTGAAAAAAATACTGTGCCTATTTGTTGATCGTTGTAAGCCGTGTCTTTATTATTACGGACAGCAACAATATAAGGTTGTGGAATAGGTGATATTCGGGATAGCCTATTTAACAGCCTGTCTGAAATTTTAGGCACATGAGGTTTGACAATTTTCGATAATTTTTTAAATACAGTATCATTATCAAGTGCCATTACACTGGAAATAGCTTTTTGGGTTACATGTTCTGGTACTGAGGAAAACGATGAAAAATCAGGATTGTGATTTAATTCATTTAAAAGAATCACTTTGTCTATACACTTACTGCATTGAGCGAGATGTTTTTCAATTTTATTGCGGGTTTTATCTGAAACGCGATTAGACACGTAGTTGATAATATCTTCCTCATTAATGCATTTTTTGTTCATCATGTACCCCAATAATTTAAATTGCTAATTTAAACCCTTATTGTATACAGCATTTTGCTCTGTTTTTATGAAAAAATCACAACTGTTTGAAATTATTGCAAAGAGCGTGCAGTTTTTTGATAAAACAGGCAATATATAAAAGCGCCAAGTTAAAAGGGTTTGAAATTAGCTTATAAAGTGAACGTGTTTTATAAAACAATATTTCCAAATGCGCTTTTAATAAAATTGACGTAAAAAAACGCAAAAACTTACGATCAATTTTTTAATGTTTCTTTAAATTTATTTTTTTTTAAAATTGTTGATCGTAAATTTTTTAGGGCCCTGTGTTTTAATGAGTGAACACTTGGAGAAGATATGTTCATTAAATCTGCAATTTCTTTTATTGAGAGTCCTTTGAAAAAATGCAGTTTTATCAATAGTTGATGTCTTGGAGCAAGTGTTTCAACTGCTTCAACGACAAAACTATGCTGTTCATTTTTGGTAATTAATGTCAGGGGATCAGATATTTTCCCCTTAAGTTGTTCGCCCATTGACTCTAAATCAATATTACTTTCTGTCTTTGATAAAGGATCTGTTCTTGTTTTGCGTAGAAAGTCGATAACCGTGTTAATGGCAATAAGCCGAATCCATGAGAAGAGGCTGCACCCATTTTTCCCCTTAAATTGTTTAAGCTTTTTACATCTTTTTTCAAATATTTTTAAAAAAACAGTATTATGCAAATCTTCTATATCAAATTGTGTATAATTTATTTTTTTTACATAAAAGGTGTATTGTATTATTTTATAAACATGGTCTGAATATTTTATTATAAACAACTCTTTGGCTTTTTTACTGTCTGTAATGCATTTTTTAAGCATTTCTTGATCATTCATATTATTCAGTTATTACTTTATCATTTTGGCAAATAGTATGATTGCTATATATAATCTTTGCTTTGGATATTTCGGGTTGAAGTTGTGTTATGGATGCACGGCCTATGGTTTCTACATTTTGTCCGAAATCAATTCCTGGTATGGGCTTTTGCCTGTATATGATTAATCTTCTGTTAAGTCGTGTTTTTCCATCACCAATATTTGTTAAAATAGTATTGTCTTTTTTTTGAATGATATAACCATCTACAAGTGGAAAATCTCTGTGGTATTTATTAGCCAGTATTTCTGCAAGCAATTTTAATTGACTAATATTTTTAACTTCATCATAAGCATCTATATTCGGAGCAGACAGGATTTCTGATGTCTCTGTGTCAAACATTCTCGATACTATTTCAACTCCATGTTCACTTTCAATAATTACACCTGTAACAATTGCTTTTGCCTGAATAATTTTACCAAGTTTTATTTTTGTTTTTTTATCAATTAGTCCTGTATTGCTAAGTTTATGCTCCCTGAGTATTTGGACAAGATGTTCTCTTTCAACTATCTGAAATCGGTTTTCCTTGAGAAGTGCTGTTATTAAAAAATCCTGAAAAATTAAGTAGGGTTTTTTAACGTCTCCCAGTTTTTTAAAAGGAAATATAGCAATACTTAAGCGTTCTTCAAGTTTAAGCGCTTTAGGAATTATCCTTGTTATTGAAACTGTTTTAGATGATTTATTGCCGCAATTATCAATTACTTTTATATTAACTAAATTTACTCCTTCAGACAGATCAATATTATGGGAGACAATAACCTTGTTGAAACTTACCAATGTTTTTGGAATATTATTTATTACAAGACTGGTTATCTTATTTATACCTCCATCTACTTTAACGGTAATTTTTATATTCTTCTGGTAAACAATTTCCTTATTTTTTATATCCTCATCTTCAATTTTTATGTTAGGAAAATAATTGTTTTTTTTGCTAATTATTCTGGCTATTAACTGGTTTGTAATTGATTGTGTTGCGCATGCCAATAGCAAAGATTGGTTTTGTTTTGCAACAGTGGGCAAAAGAATATGAGCAGAAGTTGTATTACCTATAGAATCTGTTGCATGAAGCTCTATCTTGTTTGTAGTTGCTGGTATTTTGTGCAAAAATGTCGATCTGGTTTTTTTATTAATATGGATTTTTTGCCCATTGATTGTAAGTTCAGACAAACCAACAACGTCATGTATTATACCAGACAATTGAATGTATTTATTATTTTGATCTGTTATATACACGGTATCTAATCCGATTGTTGGACCTTCACGATCCACATGGATGATAAGTTGTCTGGTCGATGTTTTTCCCATAAGATTTTTAGCTTTAACTTCAATATTATATTTCCCTTGCACAAGCTTTAACTTTTTATTAAAACTTATTTTCTTAGCAGAATGTTCTAAAAACAATGGCACATTATTAATCAAAATATTTGAAATATAATTATCATCTTTGGCAATTCCGGAGATGATAACAGGATTTTCCCGTGTCCATATTGTATCTGTTTTGGTTTCAAACTCTATTGTAGGCGGATTTGTTACTTGTGACCTTTGCCCGATAAGAGCCTTTCTTACACAATCAAGATAAAAAAATGCTTTTGCAGTAGGACACTGTTTAATTGAAAGTTCAAGCTCTTTTTGAGCAGATTTGTATTGACCTTTCTGGTAACAGATAATTCCTGTTTCTCTATGGGGAAAATAATCAATAAAATGCATCCCATATGTTCTTGCACGGCGTTGATCTTTTGCGCGTATGGTTTTGGCTATGTCTAAGTTTAAAGTTGCCTGATCATAAGCTTTATTTTCAGCACATGTGATTCCTTGTTTATAATAATTCCACCAATTATGTCTGAACGAGTCCCCGTTTTTTTTACCACAAAAATCTGATTTTGTGGTATAGCCTGATTCTTTTGTTTGTGGCACGCAGCCTAAATCAATAAATACAACTAAAAATAATGCCAATAACAAAAAGTGCTTTTGATATATCTGCATTGTAATTCCTACTTATCAATGGTTATCTTTTTAAAAGATAACCATTAAATGGCCTTATGTGTATTAAAGCAAAAAAGTATTTTGCTAAAACATTCGACAAGCTGTTGAGGAATGCAAATTTCAAAATTTATCTTATAATATAGCCTATATATAACAAATTCACATGCAATACATTGCGTATAAAATTACTTTTTTAGTTCTGAAGCAGCCTGTCGAATGCAAGCAAATCATGAAACATTTTACAGCTTTTATATTTGACCGGTTTTATATAAACTTGATTTCTAAAAAACATACAATATTATGCGAAGAAATAAAAGTAGAATGTTATGAGAAAGATAAAGGTGAAGGATTATTGCAGAAATATAAAAAAAAGGTGTGAAAAAAGACACTATATGTAAAGCTTTTTGATATTTTTGTCTTGTATGAATCATAAATCGACACACGAATAATAAATCTAACCCTGATGGAAGTCGTAATAAAAAAGGGCTTGGATTAGGTCTCAGCCTGTTTAAAGGTATTGTTAAAGTCCACAACAGCAGAGATAAAATTGTTGGTAACCACTTTTAGGCAAGAATCTGTTTTCTATTTTAAGGTGAGGATAATTAAAATTATAGGGTATGTTAATATTTAAAATATTATTATTTATTCATTATCAATCAATCTGGAAGAAGGTCATAAAAATAATTCATTGAATCTGATCTTGTAATAATTCCGATAAGTTTTCCTTTTTCGTCAATAACAGGAAGTCTGCCTACATCATATTTTACCATTATGTGAGCTGCCTGTATCGGGTTTTTGTCTGGTTCAATTACATGCACATTTGAACTCATAAACGCTTTTACAGGAGCTTTTCTTTGAGATTTTTTCCTGATTTTTTTGAAATCCCTTATTGAGATAATGCCAACTAGCTTGCCAGAATTTACAACGGGCATACCTGTATATCCATTTTTTCTTAAAATGATTTCTGCCTGCTTCATACTTATATCAGAAGGTAATGTGTCAACAGGAAAAGACATTAAATCATGTACTTGCACCGAAGTAAACTGGTTTCCTTTTATCATTGTTATTATCATTTTTTCAATGGTTTCTGGACTGACAGATTTAAGCATTGCAGAGCCTGCGCCTGGATGCCCTCCTCCGCCTAATGATTTCATTATGGCTCCCACATTTATATTTTCAGGATTACTGCGGCCGATCACAATACATTTTTTTTTATTATTTTCGACAAAAATTCCAAAAACAGCGTCTACATTCAATATTTTTCTGAACATATTAACGACAACTGCCAAGCCTACCACATGTCCTGGCATTTTAATTTTGTTAATACTTATTGTAAGTCCATTTATTCTGATTCTTGTGGCAGACTGTAACATTTCAAACAGCATTTCTTTCTGCTTTTCCCCATAGGCTGGCTGTAAAAATGTGTTTAATATGCTCAGATCTGCTTTTTGTTCCAGCAGAAAAGCAGCAACGTGAGCATCTTCAGGTTTTGTTGAGATGAAAGTTAAATTTCCTGTATCTTCATAAAGTCCTATCAAAAAAACAGTAGCCTGTATTGGATTCAGACTTTTGCCTCTTTTCATTATTTCTTTTACCATAAGGGTAATGTTTGCCCCCATCTCTTCATTATGTTCTTCTGTGGGGATTATATTGCCTTTTATAGCATGGTGATCCCATAAGATGATTTCAAGATTGGTTTTTTGTTTAAACGCATCCATTTTTTCAAGGCGTTCCCAGTTATTAACATCTACTATTATTAAACGGTCAACTTTGTCTGGGTTGATATCATCTGGGTTATAAAAATTGTATATATCTTTATGAATGGACAAAAATGCCCTAACATTGGGGTTTATGCTTTTAGGAAGAATTATGATAGCATCTTTGTATAAAATAGTTGCGGCAATTGTCGATGCCAGTGCATCAAAATCGGTATTTTTATGTGTACTTATTATTTCCATGAAAATTTTATTTCATCCAAAATTTTTTATTTGTCAACATTACTGCTATTTGAATAAGGGAATTTTAGTATCAAATTGCTTTCCTTAAGAGCGCTGTTACAAAAATCGTCTCCAAGAAATTTTTTTATATTGCTAAGGAAAGATAGAGCATTTTCATTATTTTTTGATAATAGATTTTTTTTTGCTTCATCAACAGATGATAAAAAAAACTGCAAGGCTCCATGGACATACTTGTTTTTACCTATTAAATTGCTATATAATTCTAAGTCTTGTGCGAAAAGGCGTCCTATAAGGTCAAGGTTTATTCTGAAAATCGGAGTTGAACAGCACATTGCCTGTTCTGGCAACATTTTCATTTTTTGAAGTGTTCTTCCCATGCAAACGGTTATAAAATGTGTAAGACCTTGGATTACAGCCATATTATTATCATGTTCATGTGGCTGCATGCGTGTTATAATTGCACCTTTTTTTTGAAATTCACATTCAAGCCAGCTTAACCAGTGGTTGCCCCTTCCTGGGCAGATAATTATGTTTTTTCCTTTTATTGAATCTGTATAGGGTCCAAACAAGGGATGTGTACCTACAACTTCTGCTGATGAAAAGGATAGCATGTTTTTTGTAATATTCTCTTTTAGTGAACAAAAATCAGATAATAGTTGATCCTTGCTGAGCATAGGGCCTATTTCTTTGGTAATATTTATCGCTGCATCTATCGGTACACTTAAAATTATAACATCACTTTTTTTCACCATTTCTTTGTAAACAAGTTCTGTTTTTCTTCCTGAAATCAAAACCTTATGCCCTGCTTCAGAAAAAAAACTGCTGAACCAGCGCCCCATGCTTCCGGTTCCCCCGATTATACCGATGGTGATAGAACTCATGACATTGTCCTTTGTCTTAATAAATGGTCAGCAATAACAATAGATACCATTGCTTCACAAACAACATTTATACGTGGTATGGCAGATATATCGTGGCGCCCTTTTGTAGAAATAATCTTTTTTTTCCCCTGCATGTCAATTGTTTTTTGTTTAATCACAATAGAAGGGATCGGCTTTACAGCAACACGCACTTTGATATCATCACCATTTGTTATACCCGCAAGAATTCCGCCTGCATTATTTGTTTTGAAGCCCTGGGGTGTAATGGCATCATTATTTTCTGAGCCAAGTTTTGAAGCAGCCTCAAATCCTGCGCCAATTTCAACCCCTTTAATGGCTCCAATACTCATTAATGCCTTTGCTATATCTGCGTCAAACTTGTCAAAAACCGGCTCTCCTAAACCTATGGGAACATTTTTTGCTATTATTTCAACAATTCCTCCAACCGAATCTCCATTTTTTTTTACATTTTTTATCCGGTTTTCTATTTTAATTGCTGCATTTTGGTCAGGGCAGCAAAAAATATTGTTTTCGATATGATTCAAATCAATTTTTTCAGCTTTTATGCCGCCTAATTCTATAGTATATGAGAATACATGGACTTTTTCACTTTTAAGGAGAGCCTGGGCAACAGCGCCTGCTGCTACTCTGGCAGCAGTTTCACGTGCAGATGCTCTTCCTCCTCCACGAAAATCCCGTATGCCATACTTGCTTAGATATGTTATGTCACCATGCCCTGGCCTGAAAAGATCAGCATATGGTTTGTATGCTTTTGGATCAGCATCTTTATTGTCTATTATTATCATAATAGGAGTTCCTGTTGTCATCTTCTCAAAAACCCCTGACATTATGACTGCCTTATCAGGTTCTTTTCTGCTAGTGCTTCCTGCTGCATTACTAGGTCGTCTGCGATTTAACATTTCCTGAATCATATCTTCATCAAGAGGTATTCTTGACGGGAATCCGTCAATCACAACTCCTATTCCCTTACCATGTGATTCTCCCCAAGTAGTTATTTTAAATGCTTGTCCAAAAGTATTCCCTGGCATATTTTTTCCTTATGTGAAATCTTTTTGGTTTAGGAACGAGGATTTAATAGTTTTGCATATATCATCAATATTTATTGAATCTGTATCAATATGAAATTGCCCGGCATTTTTATAAAGAGAGTATCTGTCTGAAAGAGTTTCTTCTATTTCTTCAAGTAATCCTTTTGAAGTTAAAGATGGACGCGAATCTTCAGTTTTATGATCTTTTATAATCCTTGCTTTTATTGTTTCAGATGTGGCTTTTAACCATATAATCGCACCTTTTTTTTTCATTAAGTCTACATTTTCATTATCCAGGACAACTCCTCCGCCTGTGGCCACAACCTGCTGGCTAAGATTACAAATATTTTTAATAACATTTTTTTCCATTTTGCGAAAACAATCCCACCCTTTTTGAGCTACAATTTCTGCGATTGTCATTCCATATTTTTGTGCAAGCTCCACATCAGCATCAACAAAAGGTCTGTTAAGCATATGAGCAAGAGCTTTCCCAACAGATGATTTGCCAGTACATCTGTATCCTATTAAAAAAATATTTTTCATTTATACAGTCCTTTAAAAACATTCCAGAATTCAGGAAAAGATTTTTCAACACATTTTTCGTCTCTGATAACAATACCCGGCACAACAAGTCCTGCAATTGCAAAACTCATGGCAATCCTGTGGTCGTTATATGTGTCTATCTTTGCTTTATGCGGTTTGCCGCCATTTATAACAAGCTTTTCATCGTATACTTTTGTTGTTATTCCCATTTTGTAAAGTTCTTTTGAAACAGCATCAAGCCTGTTGCTTTCTTTGGCTTTTAAGTGCCCCACATTTTTTATAACAGTTGTTCCTTTTGCAAAAGCTGCAATAACAGCTAAAGTAGGTACTAAATCGGGCATGTCAGCCATATCAACTTCAATAGCTGTAAGTTTACCTCCGTGAACTGTAATTCCGTCTGCAACATGTGATACACTACATCCCATTTTCTCAAGGACTTTTATAAAATTTATATCTCCCTGAATTGAGTTTTGTGTAATTTTTTTTACCTTTACAGATGTTCCTGTTATAGCAGCAGCAGCCCAGAAATAACCTGCCTGAGAGCAGTCAGGCTCCACTACATAATTACCTGATTTGTATATTTGCTGTCCAGCAATTTTGAAAAAGCTGTATTTATTCCTTTTTATATCTATTCCAAACTTTTTCATTGTATCAATTGTTATATCAACATAAGGTTTGGAAACAAGCCCTTTGTCAACTGTTATCTCAAGTCCTTGTTGAGTATACGGTGCAATCAGCAGAAGCGAAGACAGATATTGACTGCTTATACTGCAGTTAACATTAACGCTTCCACCTTTAATTTGTCCTCCAGATATTTCAACAGGAGGGCATCTATTATTTTTTATACAATGAGAGACAACTCCGATTTGATTCAATGCGTCCAACAGGTCTACAATTGGCCTTTCTGACATACGTTTTGTACCCGTAAGAGTATACTTTCCTTTTCCCATGGATGCGACACCTGCCAGAAGACGCATTGAAGTACCTGAGTTTTCAAGGTTTATTTGTTGACTGCAGGATTTAAGTATTCCTTTTGTTCCTTTTACTACAAGCTTGCCATTTAGTTTATCAATTACAATGCCCATTTGTTTCAAGGCAGTTTGAGTAATTAATGTATCTTCACTTTCAAGACAATTTTCTAATATGCATATGCCATTAGATAAAGCTGCAGTAATAAGCATTCTGTGTGTAATGCTTTTTGAACCTGGAACGCAAATTTCACAATTCGTTAATTTGTGTGGTATTATTTCAATCATAATTTAATTGAATATATTTTTTGATCACAAAAAATGTAAACTCAGAATTTGTTAAATCCAAATCCTTGAAGTTTACACCTTCTGATCTTATAATTTTAAAGAGAATCCAATACTGCTTTTCGCATAAGATTGACCGGAGCTTTTTGGCCTGTCCACATTTCAAATTGAGCAACACCTTGATAAACAAACATTGAAACGCCATCTATTGTTGTACACCCAATACGTTCAGCTTCTTTTAAAAGCCGTGTTTTTAGGGGATTGTAAACAATATCCATTACTACCATCTTTTTGTCTAGATATTGGCTTTTTACCGGCATAACTTCTATATCCGGAGACATTCCAACAGGAGTCGCATTAATAAGAATCTGGCATTTGACTTTGTTAAAATCTGAAAGATGAAAATATTTGACATTAAGATCACTGGCCAATAACTTTCCTTCGTCTTCCAGAATATTGACAATTGAAAGATTAGCCCCTTCAGATAACAGCCCAAAACCTATTGCTCTGGCTGCCCCCCCTGCTCCTATGATTGCAACATCCTTGTTTTTAATACTTGTTTTTTCAGATAGTGCATTGATCGCTCCAAGGCAATCAGTATTGTACCCGTAAAGTTTTCCACCTTTATTTACTACAGTGTTTACAGCACCAATTTTTAATGCTTGTGCTTCAACACTGTCAATATGCTTTATAATGTTTACTTTATGGGGTATTGTGACGCTTATGCCTTGAATGCCCAAAGCTTTTATTCCGTAAACAGCTTCAGCTATATTCTCAACCTGAAAGGCAAGATACACCCCATTGTATTTTATATGATTAAATGCGCTATTGTGCATGACAGGGCTTAAACTGTGAGATATGGGATTTCCAATTACGCAGTAAAGATTAGTATTTGCATTAATTTCCATTTTTCAATACCATGAAATAAAAAGTCAATGAATGGATAGAAACTGATTTATGATAGCCAATTTTTCATTTGATTAATTTACCTTTGGATATGAGCCAAGACATTTAAGGAAAAGACATCGCTGTTTCATGTTAGCAATTGTTTCCTTTAAATTATCGTCTTGAATATGCCCATCTATATCAGCTGTGAAAAAATAACTCCAGTTTTCCCGCTTTATAGGTCTGGATTCAAGTTTTACCATATTTAAATTTGCCGCAGCTATGGGTTCTAAAACATTGCATAAAGCTCCTGGAGCATGGGCTGTAACAAACATTATTGATGTTTTGTCGTTGCCGGTTCTGCAAATTTCATCATTATTGCCAATTATTAAAAATCTTGTTGTGTTTTGAGCAAAGTCTTCTATTTTTGATGATAATATTTTAAGATTATAGAAAGATGCGGCCTCTGTGCTTGAAATTGCAGCAGAGTTATTTTTTTCAGAAGCTTTTTTTGCAGCCATAGATGTGCTGCTGCATTCAATAGTCTCAATTCCTGGAAGGTTGTTTCTCAGCCAGTTTCTACATTGTGCAATAGGTTGTGGATGAGAATAAACTACTTTAATTTTATCCAAAGAATCTGAATTGGATAACAAATCATGGGATATCAGATGGTATGTTTCGGCACAAATCTTAAGGTCAGATTCAAATAACAGGTCAAGAGTTCTATTTACTGCACCTCCAATTGAATTTTCAACCGGAACAATACCATAATTAAAATTTTGTTTTTCAACTTCACAAAATATTTCAAAAATATCCGGCTGAGGTATAAATGATACTGAACGCCCAAAATAATTCATAGCAGCAATATGTGAAAAAGTATACTCAGGGCCTAGATATGTTACTGTTTGTGGTTTTTGAATTTCCCGTGAAGCGGCAAATATCTCTTTAAAAATTTGCATTAAAACATTGTTGTTGAGTTGACCTTTATTTAAAGACACAAGCCGTTCAACAATAATATTTTCACGTTTTTTATCTAGAATTTGACTCCCTGCTTTTTTCTTTATTTCTGCAATTTCTTTTGCATAAGATAATCTTTCATTTATAAGTTCAAGGATTTTATTGTCTATTGTATCTATAGAGTCTCTTATGACTTGAATACGGGGATTTAAATTGTCCGAATTTATTTTATCGTGCTTTGCCATTTAAACCCTTCTTATTTTTCTGTTATGGTTTCATCTATTTTATGACCAAAATGTCTGCCGCTTTGTTCCATGGCCAAAAGAACCTGATCTCCAGGTGTTAGATTTACAACAGATACCGGATTACCTTTAGGATCTGTAAGCCTTATTGTTTCTGCGTTTTGCAAAATTGCTGTTACAGTGTTGTCATTCAAACTAGCTGTTATTAACATTAAAGGACGTTTTTCAATCTTTAGCCGTCCAACAACTCCTACTGTTGTATTGCCTTTATAATCAACTATAAATATATGATCACCAGCTGAAAGTTCTGATAAATATTTGGTTTTCCCTCCTGGAACCCTTGTGTATGCATGCACAGGGCCTGCATTAACTCTAAAAGGTCTTGGTGCAACATAAGGGTTTGCTATACTTTCGGAATGGACAAGAAATAATGCACTGCTAGCATTGCCTATAAGCATGCCCTGACCAAGAGACATTGATGTGCATGTATCAATACATACGCGATCTCCCATACCCACAGGGGTAATTTTTTCTATTTTTGCAACATCAAGAGCTGTTTTATGCTGGACTGAGTTTATCAAATATAGAACTTTTTTAAGTTCCAAAGGATCCTGTGAGGTAAGCAGTATATGCTGCACTCCCTTTTCAAGAATACCAAAAGCAGTGCGAGCTTCCTGGAATGAATTAACTTGTGCAATAATATCAGCTTGTTGGGCGATAAGATTTTCCATAGGTATTATTGTCCAGTCACTGCATTGTAAAATTACTTTTTTACTTTGACTTAACTTGACAATTTCTTCTTCATCTTTGCCGCTTTTAATATTGAAAAAAACAACATCTTTTCCAATTTGCAAGTCACCATCTTCAGAAATAGTTTTTATTTTTCCAAGTTGCTTTACTTTTTCGGAAAAGCCTTTTGGAACCATAACCCCGTCTGCACCACCCTCAAGAGCAGTTGTCACCATATTCTTGTTCCAGGGGTCTATTTTAACCCAAATCTTTTGCATTTTTTCTTACCTAAAAGTTTGTTATGATAAAATTTTTAAGGAATCGGCTACAGAACTGTTATCATTTACAATAGCAGATATTGCTTTAACCATAAGTTTCGGGGATTTGTGTTGGAAAACGTTTCTGCCAATAGAAACACCAGCACCTCCGGCTTCAATTGCTCCTTTAACCATTTCCAAAATTTCTGTATCTGATTCCATTTTTGCGCCACCTGCTATTACAACAGGAATAGAACAGCCTTGCACGACTTCATGAAAAGATTCAGAAGATCCTGTGTAGGAAACCTTAACAATATCTGCTCCCATTTCACTTCCCACGCGTGCTGCGTGTTTAATAACATTTACATCGTATTCATCCTTAATTTTTTCACCTCTGGGATAAATCATGGCAAGTAGTGGCATTCCCCATGTGCGAGCGTCATAGCTTACCTTTCCAAAGTCTTTCAGCATTTCTTTTTCTCCGCCATTGCCTATATTAACATGTATTGATACAGCATCAGCACCAAGCTTGATAGCCTCTTCAACACTGCATACAAGTGTTTTAGCATTTGGATAAGGAGAAAGGTTTGTTGAAGCTGACAGATGAACAATCAATCCTATATCTTTCCCATGTTTGCGATGCCCTTCACTAATAAGCCCCTTGTGTGAAACTATTGCATTTGCGCCTCCCTCAGCTACTTTTTGGATTGTTGTTTTAATATTTTGTACACCATCGATAGGACCGACTGAAATACCATGATCCATTGGAACTATTATAGTTTTATTTGTGATTCTGTTAAAAATACGTTCCGTTCGAATCTGTTTCCCAATTATAGTCAAGATAAAAATCCTCCTTATACAAGCAGCAAAGGCCATAGAGTTATTATCTCCACGGCCTTTATAAAAAATCAAAAAGCCATGGGGTTTTCCAGATTACCCGCGGCTTTTGTTGCTTTGCTATGTTTAAAACATTTTTAGCAGACCCTAGGCAAATCGGTACAGATAAAGTAATACCGAAAAAAATAAAAGTAAAAGCATAGGACTCTATTAAGCATATTTATATCCTTATAGTATTTATTCAGAAATGGTTATTTTATCGAATAAACTATTCTATTTTAGAATAAATACTTATTAATAAATTTATTTTTTATCCTATTATGGTATAATTGTCAAGTTTTTTAATAAAAAAGATTGAGGACAAAGTCATTTGTCCTGAAAAACAAAATCATATTGGTTTTATCAAACAGAAGCTTTATACAAAGTTGCATTGCCTTCTATCGTATATTTTTCAATAGAAGCAGGAATGATAAGCGATGTACCTTTTTGGATGGGAAAAGAAAAATTTGAGCCAGGATCACATATATTTGCATTGCCTTTTATGCAAATTATTATTTCTACATTTCTTTCTGTTTTGCTTATGTAGAGTATTTGCTTTGTAACGTTAATAACAGATAGGACAAATTCTTTAGCCGGGCATAAATAAACGCTTTCACTATCTGTTTGTTTTGCAGGTTCAAGGATCTTAATCTTGGTTTCATTAAAATTGACAATACTCATAAGTTCTTTAAGATCAATATGTTTTTTTGTCAGTCCGCCTCTTACTACATTGTCTGAGTTTGCCATAAGTTCAATCCCAACGCCTTTTAGGTATGCATGAAGCTGTCCAGGGGAAAGATACATGGCCTGACCTGGTATAAGACAAACTAAATTCAACAAAATAGGTGAAAAAATTCCCACATCAACCAAATATTCATTGTAAAGCTTTATCATCCATTCATAGGCAGGGTCATCTTTTGAATATTTTTTAGCATTTGTTATTGCACCGTCAACTAATTTGTGAAGGTTGTTTTCGTTTACAGTCATAATAAAATTAAAAAAAGTTTTAAGGCCATGAGAATCTGGATTTTGTTTTAGGTCATAAAGTTGTTTAGTAATCTCTTTTGGACAAATTTTTTCCATTAACATAATAATATCGTTTATTTTTCTAAAGCCATTTAATGCCCAAAAAGAAGTTAGTGCACAAATACATTCTGGTTTGTGGTTTTTATCTTTATAGCTGCGGTTGTATGCATTTAAGGCAATATTAAGATTATTTTCTTTTTCAAATCCATTTTTTGCCTGTAACAGATCTGGATGTGCTTGTATTGAAAGGGGTTTTTCAGCAGCAAGGATTTTAAATAAATATGGAAGTCTGTTGTTAAAATGATCTGCTGCCTTTTTTCCAAGAATATCTTTTGGATTTTTTTCTATTAAATCAATCAATGATTCCCATTTTCCATTTATTTGTACCCTGGAAGGAGCTTTGGGATGTGCACCTATCCAAAGTTCTGCCTGGGGTTTGCTTGAAATTGTCTTTTGTCCTAACAGATCAGGAATTGCTGTAAAAGAGCCCCATGCATATTCTTGTACAACATTTTTAAGTATTTGTATTGTTTCCATAATTTTTTGTTTTCCCTTTTTAAAAAAATCAATTATGATATATAGATTGGATTATTTATTTACTTGTCTTGGGATACCAAATTAATTTTAAATGGAATAAATTTATATTACCATAAACATCAATAAACAGTAAATGCAATTAATTGCGTTATCTTGAATGGATAAATATCAATGCTTGTTGATCTTGAGTGTCAAATTGAACGAATCACATACAGTAATGAGGATAATGGATATACAATTGCAAGGGTAAAGGTATTAGGACAAAGTACTCTTGTTACGATAGTTGGAAATATTATGAACCCTGTACCTGGAGAAATTATTAAACTGAAAGGCAAATGGGTTAATCATCCCAAATATGGTGAACAGTTTCAAGTTGTACAATATGAAACAAAGGTTCCTGCCACTTTGTATGGAATCAGGAAATATTTGGGTTCAGGTCTTATCAAAGGTATAGGGCCTGTTATGGCTGGCCGTATTGTAAAGCAGTTTGGAGGTAATACTTTAGATATTATTGAAAAGGATATTGAAAGCCTGACTAAAGTGGATGGTATTGGCAGAAAACGTATTGAGATGATTAAAACAGCATGGACAGAACAAAAAGAGATACGCCAGGTAATGGTTTTTTTGCAAACACATAGAGTTAGCTCAGGATATGCCACGAAAATTTTTAAACAGTATGGAAACAGATCAATTGAAATAGTAAAAGAAAACCCCTACAAACTTGCTACAGATATTTTTGGCATTGGATTTGTAACTGCTGATAATATTGCTGAAAAACTTGGATTTGCTAAAGATTCTAAATTAAGAATTCAGGCTGGTATCCTTTATGTGCTCCATCAGCTGTCAGATGATGGACATGTATGTTATCCATATGATTTGCTTTTAAATAAGTGCCATGAAATTTTGATAGTAGATATTGAGCTTGTTATAGGTTCAATAAATATAATTGAAGCTGAGAAAAAAATAATCGTGGAAGATGTGTTTCTTAATGCCGATGATACTGGAAAGGAAAGTGTTAATTCCACAAAAGTTGTATATTTGGCCAAATTTCATCTGTGTGAGACTTACGTATCAAAAATGTTAAAAAGGATGCTCAATGTTTATAAGCATAAGCATCGCGTTAAAATAGACAAAGCGATTGAGTCGGTGCAGCAGAAACTTTCAATAATTCTTGCAGAAAATCAGGTTAAAGCTGTTAAAAGTTCTGTTGAAAATAAGGTTTTAGTTATAACAGGAGGGCCTGGAACAGGCAAGACAACAATTATTAATGCTGTAATAAGAGTATATTCCGCCTTGAATTTGAGAATAATGCTTGCAGCTCCCACAGGAAGAGCTGCAAAAAGGATGACTGAAACAACAGGATATGAGGCAAAAACAATTCATAGACTTTTAGATTTTAGTTTTAAAAACAAAGGTTTTCAAAAAAATGAAGACAATTTGTTAAACTGTGATCTTATTGTTGTTGATGAAGCATCAATGATTGATACTATTTTGATGTATCATTTTTTAAAAGCCATTCCTGTAGAAGCTACATTGATTTTTGTAGGGGATGTGAGCCAACTTCCTTCTGTAGGTGCAGGTAATGTTTTAAATGATATTATAAGGTCAGCTGCAGTTCCTGTTGTAAGGCTCAACAAAATATTTCGCCAGGCACAGAAAAGTCAGATTATCATTAATGCTCATAAAATTAACAAAGGCATTATTCCATCTTTTAAAGTTCCTGATCTTAAAGGAGCTGAAAGTGATTATTATTTTATTGATCAAGATGATCCTGAAAAAGTGCTAAATATTATATTACTTCTTATAAAAGAGAGGATACCTCGCAAGTTTGGATTTGATCCCACAGAAGATATTCAAATATTGACACCAATGAATAAAGGCATTGTCGGTGTTAATAACCTGAATGTAAAATTGCAGGAGATACTGAATCCAGGGAAAAATAGTGTAGTAAGAGGTGATAAACATTATAGAATTGATGATAAAGTGATGCAAATAAGAAATAATTACGATAAAGATGTCTTTAATGGCGATATCGGTAAAATAGTAAGGATAAATCCGGAAGATCATGAATTAATAATAGTATTTAATGGACTTGAAGTTACATATGATTTTTCAGAAATAGATGAAATTACTCTTGCATACGCAATATCAATACACAAATCCCAGGGGTCAGAATATCCAGCGGTTATAATCCCTGTTCTTACTCAACACTATGTATTGCTGCAACGAAATCTTGTATATACTGCAATTACAAGAGGAAAAAAGCTTGTTGTGCTTGTGGGTATGAAAAAAGCTTTGGCAATTGCAGTAAAGAAAAATAAAGTTTATAATAGATTCACATATATGTGGCACAGGTTAAGGTAGTAATTAATGTATAAATTAGCATTTGCCTAAAAAATGCCTTTTATCTTTTATACTATTAAACTTTAAGCTATTTTTTTTAATACCGGAGATAAACTGTTATATATTTTTTCCTGTTCATCAAGTATTTCATTAATAATTTTCATGTTTGTCATCGGATTCATAATTACAGATCGCAATACAACAATTTCTTCATCAAATTTTTTTACTTTTATTTTTGTTCTTGATACAAAGCTGTTGCCGGCTTCCCGTTGAGTTCTCTGAACAACTCTGTTTGTCTCATTAAGTATTTTATTTATACGTATTGTTTCTTTTTTCCCTGTTTTGTTAAGTTTTTCTTGAATATAATCAGGACATATTCTGTAGGTTAAAATATTAAGCTCAGGATTTGTCACTATCTGGAAAGTTGATCTTTTTTTAATTGTGTTAGCAAATTCGCGTGCTGTCTCAATTCCATGCTCAATGAGAAGGGCATAACCCTGGGAACCCATTATTTTAAGTGCGCCATGCAATATTAATGAGTTGGCTTCCCTTGATCCTGCAATTGATTTGATTCCCAAATCAACAGATCCAGGCCTGTTTGTGTAGTTTGCGAAATATTGAATAGCATCAAGTATTGTAGGAGATTTAAAATAAACCATACCACAGGTCATAGGCATATAAAGCTGTTTATGACCATCTATAGTTACAGAATCAGCTAGTTCAATACCTTTTAATAAATGGCTGTATTTTTCAGACATCAAAGTAGGACCGCCCCATGCAGCGTCTGCATGGTAGTAAATGTTATGTTCACGGCATATCTCACCAATTTCGTATAGAGGGTCTAACGTACCTGTTTCAGTAGCTCCTGCAATGCCAACTATTGCCATAATTTTTGTTTTGCTGTGATTTGAAGTTAAATCCTTAACTGTTTTACGAAGCATGTTTATATCAATCTGATAATTTTGATTCAGCTCTAGTGGAATGATATTTTGAGAACCAATTCCTAATACACCACATGCTTTTCTGATGGAAAAATGTCCTAGCTTTGAGACCAGCACCACACACCTGTCTATCTTGTGTGCTTTATAAGCTGCATACAATCCCTCTTTTTCAACGCCTGTAAAACCATCCTTTTGACCAAGCAAAGCATTGCGGGCAACCCACAGGGCTGTAATATTTGCCAGAGTACCATCTTCTAAGAAACATCCAAGAGTTGTATGTACATTTTGAACGTGGCAAGAATAAAACTCATCGCTATTATTGTAGATAAGTCTGTGGATTTTTGCAAGTACCTGTTTTTCAAGGACAGATACGACTTTTGAGGTTTCCAGTTTTACAACATTCTGGTTTAATGCAGCTGTAATGGTTTTTAGGTGAACCATGAAAAATGGAATGGCTGAAGTCATATGACCAATAAAATATGGTGATGCCACATTTACAGCATGGGGGGCAATATTTTCAATTAAATCAGTTATTATATCTGCAAGTTTTTTTTCCGGTGTTTTCCTTATAATAGTATTTTGAAAATCTTTTGATAATACTTTCAGGCTGATTTCTTCTGTTATACCCACATGTTTTTTAAGAAAATCATGAAGACCAAACAGAATTTGCTCCATGTATTTTACAAGCACAGTCCTGGAAACGTCATTTTCAGGCATGATAAATGTTCTCATTAAAGCCTTCCAGTCTGCGACCAATGCTTTTGTTTGATGTATTGAGGTTATATTATCCATCTTTTCTCTTTAAATAAAGTTATTTCGTCTTCGTTTCTAATTACCTAAAAAAAGTATATGCAAACCATTGCAGACAATACTTTTTTTATCATAATATAAATTATGATACTTTTAACACAAGATTTCCCAAAAGTTTTCCGTAGTTAATACATTCATTACGGCTGTTGTCATCAGGGGCACCAATTGCAACAGGTCCATAATGGTTGCCTTTTTGCATGCCTTGAAGTATCATACCGTGGATTAGAAATCCATTTAAAATACTTAAAATGGTTGTTTCATTTCCTCCAGCTACATTCCCAGACGATGTAAAAGCACCTCCTATCTTTCCAGTAAATTTGCCAAAATATTTTACGCTCTGATCCATCAAATCCTTGACTTGTGCAGCCATAGCACCAAAGTAGGTAGGGCTTCCAATTATTATTCCATCTGCTGCAACAAGATCATCAATTGTTGTGTCTTGAATTTTTTTTACGATAACTTCAATACCATCAACAAGTTTTACTCCTTGTTGAATGGAATTAGCCATTTTTTCCGTGTTCCCGCTTTTTGAAAAGTAGCTAATCAGTATTTTTTTCATCATAAATAGTCCCCAAACAGTATTTTGAATATCAATAATTGTACAAAAATGTTTAAAAAAAAAATTTACGAACCAAATTAAGCCTAACGCCTTGATTTTCAATAAAAAAAATCAAATTTTTTTATTAATTCATCTTTTTAGTCTTGTCATATTATGTATGCAATTACAAGCAAATATTATAAAAAATATTTATCATCATTAACCATTTTTTTCATTTTGATGAGCAAATGTTCATAAAAAGCATTATTTCAGAGCACTTTAAAAAATAAAATATATTATATCAATATATTAGTTCAATCCAAACGAATTGCAAAAAAAGTCAGCCAGCATGCATTAATCAATTTCGGTACTGATTTTTTCTGCCACGCAGAATCAATGGTCAGAACTATCTTCACGCATTCAGGAGATTATCAGTACCAGTTAAGCCTTTTTAAATTTTCTGACGAAATAGAGGAACTTGCTCAAAATTATGCAGCCCAAATTATTCAGGCGCAGCACACAGATAGAGCTGACAACAATCAGTCAGACTACCGTGATGTAAATGCAGACAGTCTGGAAATGTTCATACCACCTCATCAGCAAGTGGTAAAGCAAAACTGTCTGCTTGTACATGAAAGACATCGGTTCCAATATTTTCATAGCTTCAGAATTCAATTATTACAGCTTATCCTGCGGTTTAATCCAATCATGATGGTCAAGCAACTCAAACAAAGAGCGAAAATAACATGTAAGTTTTGTAGAGCAAAAATGGAAAGTATTCGCACAATGATACCGGCTGCCCAAATTCAACGGGCAACTCATCCCACATAATCAAAGGAGGTTTTTTTGTTATGTGATACTCAACTTGAAATAGTGGCAGTAAAAAAAGAACTGATTTATTCAGCAATGGATAGTTACGTAAAAAACCAACTGTTTTTCTTAAAAAAACCTGTTGTGGAGTTAAAATCAGTTTTTTTAAATAAATACGCTTAATTCATCCGGCATCCGCCAACTTCTTCGCCTGACCCGGGCATATTTCCAACCTGACTATTGCTTATTTTCAAAAGATATTCTAACTTTAACAGAATTTGCATGTCCATCCAACCCCTCAATTTCAGCCATATTTATGACATCAGTCGCCTCCTTTACAAAGGCATTCGCCGAATAATGGATAAGAGTTGTTTTTTTTATAAAGTTATCAACACTAAGAGCTGAAGCAAATCTTGCAGTACCTGAAGTGGGCAGCACATGATTTGGCCCAGCAATATAATCTCCCATGGCTTCCGGAGTATAATCACCCAGAAAAATCGCGCCAGCATTTTTAATATATCCAATATGTTCAAATGGATTTTTTATATGCAGTTCAAGGTGTTCTGGTGCAAGCTTATTGGCGATATCAAAAGCACATGAAAGAGTTGGAACAACTAAAATCATTCCATATGATTCTAGAGATTTTCTGGCTATTTCCTGACGGGCAAGCTTTGATATTTGCTTTTCAACTGACGTTAAAACATCTTTTGCTATTTTTTCAGAGGTAGTTATCAATATGGCAGAAGCCATGGTATCATGTTCAGCCTGTGAAAGAAGATCGGCTGCAATAAACTCGGGCTTTGCATTAGCATCAGCTATAACCAGTATCTCGCTGGGTCCTGCGATTAAATCAATTCCCACTGTACCTGCTACAATCTTTTTTGCAAGTGTTACAAATATATTTCCCGGACCAACAATTACATCAACATTGCCAACTGTTTTGGTGCCGTAGGCCAAAGCGCCTATAGCCCATGCGCCACCTATTTTATATATTGTATCAACTCCTACCATTTTAGCTGCTACAAGAAGATGTGGATTGACAAATCCATTCTCCATAGGAGGAGTTACCATTGATATTTGCTGAACACCTGCTGTTTTCGCTGGAATACTCCCCATTAGTACTGATGAGATAAGAGGTGTGCTGCCTCCTTTTCCTCCTGGCACATAAACCCCAACAGCATTAACAGGATTTACTATCTGGCCTAATAATACACCGGGTTTTTCCGTACAAATCCATGATTTATTTAACTGTTTTTTGTGAAAAGCCTCAATTTGGTTTACAGCACGTTTTAATGAACTAATAAATGATTTACTCATCTTTTTTTGAGCATCTTCAATCTCTTTATCCGTAACCTTAATAGATTCAGAATCTAATTTGGGGCTGTCATACTGATTTGTATATTTTATTAACGCTGTATCGCCATCTCGCCTAACATCATCAAGGATATCTACGACTTTTTGAAAATCTTTTTTGTGATAGGCAAGATCACGTTTTGCAATGGTCTCAATCCTTGATTTCGCTGTTTGGGAAGGGTAATTAAAAATACTAACTAAACCATCCAACATCTCATTTGTCTCCGATCAAATTGTATAAATTAATTATAAAAAACAATCAATAACAGTTTGTTAAAAAAAGCATAAATGCATTTAATTTTGTTTTGACATTATGCTTATAACGTTTTATCACTTGATTATCAATCAATGCTATCAGCTAAATATTTATTACAATGGAGTATTTTAAATTATGAAAAATAGAATTTTTAATTTTAATGCCGGGCCTGCTGCTCTTCCTCTTTGCGTTCTTGAAAAGATAAAAGAATCGTTTATTAATTTCAATGAATCCGGTATGTCTATTACAGAAATTAGCCATAGGTCAAAATTTTTTGATGATGTGATAAACAGTGCTGTTTTGCGAACAAAACGACTTTTAAAGCTTGATGACTCATACCATGTGCTTTTCTTTCAAGGTGGAGCCAGTATGCAGTTTTGTATAATTCCCATGAATTTTTTACATGGCAATAAAACGGCAGATTATGTTAACACAGGCACATGGTCAACAAAAGCAATAAAAGAAGCCCAACTACAAAATAAAAAAATCAAAATTATAGCATCATCTGAAGACAAAAACTTTTCCTATATTCCAAATAATATTCATTATAGTCATGATGCTGCTTATATACACATTACATCAAACAACACAATAAAAGGAACTCAGTGGTCAAAATATCCAGATACAGGTAATATTCCACTTATTGCAGATATGTCATCAGATATCATGAGCAGACCTTTTGACAGCAATAAGTTTGACCTGATATACGCAGGAGCGCAAAAGAATATTGGACCTGCAGGAGTGTGTCTTGTAATTATTAAAGCTGATATGCTGAAAAACATACCTGATACTCTGCCTACAATGCTAAACTATAAAACATTTGTTTCCAAAAATTCAATGTACAACACTCCGCCATGCTTTGCAATATATACTGTTGAGCTTGTACTCAAATGGCTTGAAGAATCAATTGGCGGTCTTGAAAAAATGCACGAAATAAACAAAGCTAAAGCACAGCTTTTATATACAACAATTGACTCGAGCGATTTCTATAGTGGCACATCTGAATTAAAAAGCCGTTCATTGATGAATGTAACATTTAAGCTGAAAGATGAAGAAACAGAAAAGCTGTTTATTCAAAAAGCTTTAGAAAATGGTCTTGGGGGACTTAAAGGACATCGTTCCATAGGCGGATGCAGAGCTTCAATATACAACGCTACAGATTATAATGCAGTTAAAACGCTTACAGACTTTATGAAGGATTTTGAACAAACATATGGATAAATTTAAGCAATCAAAGTTTTTTTAAAAAAACTTGCAACTGATAAAATCAGGCAATCTATAACAAACTTAATTTAAAATATTTTATAGTTTGCTTAAGAAGGGTAAAAGTGCTCAATTAGCTGTTTTATTAACAATTTCAAAACATTTTTCCCGATCAATTTTGCCATTGGCACCTTTTGGAAGGACGCGAACAATTCGCACAATAGAAGGAAGCTTAAATTTTGGTAGTCTCTTGGCACATTCACCTAAAAGCTGTTTTGCATCAATGTCATTATTTTTTGGCGCCACAACAGCCGCCAGTTTATGCCCCATGAGGCTATCTGATATACCTAAAATAGCAACCTCCAATACAAGCTCTGTGGCCAAAAAAACATCTTCCAGTTCATTGGAATTAATTCTGTGTCCTCCTACTTTTAGCAAATTATCTTTCCGCCCAACCACATGCAAAAAGCCTTCCTTATCCTTATATCCCAGATCTCCTGTATGATAACCATTATGATCAAGTACTTTTTTTGTCAATGAGATATCTTTCCAATATCCCATCATAATATTTTGGCCTGAGCCAACAAGTTCACCTGTTTGTCCATCTGTAATCTCACAGCCATTTTCATCCATAATCCGCATCTTAACACCTGATATAGCTTTTCCAATAGAATCAATTTTATCTTCAAACATATCAGGATCTAAATAAGTAAGCCTGGCTGAAGCTTCTGTTGCACCATACATAATATATATTTTTGTCTTTTCAGGTAATGCACTTTTAAGTTCCATTTTGATTTGCTTTGACATGTGTCCGCCTGCCTGGGAGCAATAACGAATCGAATTTAATTTGTCTTTAAATTTTTTAAGTGGTGAACGGTGAAGAAGGTAAGCGTAGGTTGATGGCACTCCGGAAAAACCTGTTATTTTTTCTTGAACCATCTGATTTAATACAGATGCAGGAAATGCAAATTTATTGTTAATAACAATTGTTCCTCCCACAGCGAAATGAGTATTTAAAAGAGATTTTCCCATCACATAAAAAAAAGGAAGAACAACCATTTGAATATCTTTATCAGTCAATTTAAGATACTGACAAATAGATCTTGTATTTGCAACAATATTTGTATGTGAGAGCATTACCCCTTTGGGTTTTCCTGTGGAACCTGATGTATAAATAATACTGGATAAGGCATCTTCTTTTACTGAAATATCAGGATTTAAAGTGCTATAATCTCTAATCACTTTATCCAGTAAAAAAACCTTAAAAGAGATATTATTCCATGTATGCTTAATCTTATTAAGCAATAAATATTTTATGTTAAAAGAATCGATACTACTATTTTGCAAAAGCCTTTCTCGTTTTGAAGAGGATATTATCACTTTAGGTTCAATTTCACCCAAACAAAATTTTAAACCTTCAGGCTTGATATCACTGCTTAATGATATGACTGCTGCACCTGCTTTTAGTACTCCGTAATATCCTATAACATACTCCACGCAGTTTTCTAAAATCAGAATAACTCTATCGCCATTTGTAATATTATGATCTAAAAGCCACCTTGCAAGCTTGTTAGCCTCAGAATTTATCTGTTTATATGTTGCTCGAACATCCTCATGAATAAGCGCAGTCTTGTCAGGTTTTGTTATCGCACTATACTCCAGAAAATGATGAACCAATGTTTGAGATAATTGTACCATAAGTTATAGGATCTAAAAAATATGCTGTATGCTTTTTAAAGCTGTTATTTTTTCTGTAGCTTATTTGTTAAAAACAGTTCAATATTATTAAGAGAATCTAAATTTTCCGGCATAAGTTCTTCTTCATCAATAGACATTGAAAATTCCTCTTCAATAAATTCAACAAGTTCCAGAATACCTGTGGAATCAATCACTCCATCTTCGAGAAATGAAGTGGCATCAGTTAGTTCATCATCAACACCAAATAAAAAATTCTCCACAATAAATGCTCTTACTTTTTTTTTTATATCAATCATAAACCTAATCTCTCCTGAGCAAAATTAATTATACTTTCTTTTTGTTTAGAATATATTTTATTAATTCCTTCTTCACGACTTATAATGTCCTGGCGCACCATGTTAGCAATTTCCCACACATAAGGATGAAAACCATGTCGCTCAATATGGCGCTGATTTGCCAAAGCATTAAGAAGGCAGTTAGAAGAATTGGTGTCCGTATCTGTTGGTTCTTTCCAGCCGATATTGTAAAGCTCTTTGATTATCTGTTTTTCATCATATTTAAAAAATGCCAGCGGATGAATATTATACGGAAAGCGCTCTTTGAATTTTTCAAAATAATTTTCTGGAAGAAAATAATGATTTATTATTTTTTTAATTTCAGATGGAAACGCTTTTTTTTGAGCCCTCTGAGCCTTGAATATCAAATCTGGATTATTTTTCATTATTGCAGCTTGAATAGGTGCCTGACCAGGAGACCATCCAAAAGCCACAAAAGGGATTGACATTTCAAGTGCTGTTTTTAATACAATACTTTTAACAAAACCTATACAGGCAGTGCAAACACTGCTTGCGCGAAGAAGTGTAGGGGCAGAAAATATATCCTCTTTAGCTGTAAGGCTGAATATTTTGTGTGCAGCAGGCCAGGGGAGCCTGAATTGAATATGGTCTGTTTCAAGTATGTCAGCACACTTTTTAATGTTATCCAAAGCAAGTGGGGAAACAAAATGATTGTCAAAGGTGAATGCCAAAATACGTAGGGCATACCTCTCTTTTAACAATTTCATAGTGTATGTTGAATCTTTGCCGCCACTATATGCCATTATAACATCATAAACAGGCGCCTTATTTATTGTATCTTTTATAAGTTTATCAAAGCGTTGACGATATTTTTCTTTTTTTTCAGATGCCTTAGCGTTTATTGATTTTGCCCTTTTGCAATGGTTGCAAACCCCGTCCTCATCAAATTTTATACCCGGAAAAGTTTCGGGAAGGATACATCTTTCGCATATTTTCAACTTGCTATGTTCAACGAATTTGCCCATAATCCCTCCAACGTTTATAATAATATATATTTTAAATAATTAAACTTCATTTTTTATAGAAACAATTATTTATAATGATTGTTTTACAAAAATCCTTATTAAAAAAGTTTTATTCAGGCAATAAATACTTTAACATTATCTGGGATGCTAATAGCATAGGGTGCATTTCCTTGCAGAAAAAGATGATCCAGTAATTGTGTTGATAAAATGCCTACAAACGCCATATTTTCACGCTCACTCAAAATTTTTCCTTCTTTATTGCGGCATTTACTTACAAGCCGTGAAACTTTTTTATAATCAAAATACCCGGTATTTTTTATTGAACTTTCAGAAAGCAGATCTTCAACATAATCAAATGAGGGCTTTCTAACAAAGCACTGAACAATTGGAGCACGATAGGGCTGCTTAGGCCGTTTGATTAACTCTGCTGGTATCATTCCCCTGGCAGCCTCTTTTAAAATATATTTTTCTTCCAGGCCATTAATTCTATAACAAGGAGGAATTTTACAGGCATACTCTATTACCCTGTGATCCAAAAAAGGATAACGCCCCTCTATGGAATTTGCCATTGCCATGCGATCACCTTGAGAAGATAACAGATAATTTGAAAGAAATAATGTGCTTTCAACATATTGAGCTTTTGATAAATTATGCCATGACATGAAATCTGCCGGAAGCATTGACACAAATCGCTTAACAAAACCTTCGATATTGCCAGTTTCCTGCTGCAGTTGAGGTGAGAAAAAAGTTCTTAGTTTTGCAGTGTTTTGCCATCTAAGCATATGTGAATAAACCGGAGAATCTGTTTCTTTCAGTCCTTTTTTAAAAAATCCTTCATAAAAGGCCTGTGCTTTTGAGCCATTTTCTGAAAAAATATAGGGGTATAATTTGCCAAGAAGCAAAGGCCTCATTTTAGATTCAGGATTACGTGCCCAGAACCTGCGAACCCGATCTTCTTTAAAAACATTATAACCTGCAAAAATCTCATCAGCGCCTTCACCTGTCAATACGACTTTAAAATTATTACTGCGAACAAGCCCTGAAAGCTGCAAAAGCGGAGCCGGCGAAGTTCTGAGTATTGGAGTTTCTGTATGCCAAATCACTTTTGGAAAGAATTTACCAATATCTTCAGCACTGCAGCAAATACTGCTATGTTTGGTTTTCAAGCTGTTAACAGCCTTGGTCTGATATAAAGTTTCATCATACTTTTTATCTGTAAAAGCAACTGAAAATGTATTAAGCAAATTATTAAATTTTTTTTTAACAAGGCTTGTTATATATGTGCTGTCAATTCCACCACTTAAATAAGCTCCAACCTGGACGTCTGCTCTAAGCCTTATTCTGGCAGCATCCAGCAATAATTCTCTAATTTTGTTCAAATGTTCTGATAAAGAGATATCTTCAAAATCTGTTTCACCAAAAGGCAATTTCCAATAGGAATGCATTTCAAGGCCATTAGAAGAAAACAAAGCATAATGGCCAGGAGGAACCTGATAGACATTTTTAAAAGAAGTTAAATGTCCTAAAGGTGCCCAGCAAGTAAATATATCTGAAAGAGTTTGTAAATCAAGACGTGGTGTAATAGTTTTATCCGAAAATATTGCTTTTATCTCAGAGGCAAAAACCAGCTTTTTATTTTTAAGATAATAGAAAAGAGGCCTTATACCTACTCTGTCACGACCCAGAAGTAATGTTTTTTTATTATTATCCCACAAAGCAAAAGCAAACTGACCATTTAGATCATCAAACAGTTTGCACCCCTTTTCTTCATACAGATGCACAAGAACTTCAGTATCGGTTTTTGTATAAAACCTGTGGCCTTTCAATTTCAAATCTTCACGCAATTTAGGATAATTAAAAATTTCACCATTAAAGACAATCCATATTGAGCGATCTTCATTATGAATCGGCTGATCACCGCTATTTAAATCAATAATACTCAAGCGAACATGGCCAAGCCCTGCTGAATTATTGACAAAAATTCCTGCAGAATCAGGCCCTCTATGCCTTAAAACCCCTAACATTTCGCGAAGAAGGCTTTCATAATCCTCTGAGCAATTATTACTTACAACCCCAGCTATACCACACATTTTTTTTTAATCCTTCCCTTTGCTTGGCCGACTACATTTTTAGGTATTTTTTATTGCATGTTAACAACAATACTGCAACCTAAACCTAAATGACACACTCTCAATTTATTAAGCGCCACCAAATTTTTAATGACAATCATTTTTTAAATACTGACCGCATGTAACAAAACGGCAGTATCGAAATGTTTTCACAAGCATTAAAAGCTTACCATAAGCTCTGTGCAAATTATTATAGTGCCTAAATTTAAAAAATCGGGTTGCTTTATTTAATCTTGGCTGTTTATGATCAATTTCCCAGGGATGCATATAAAACAAATATGCTTTTTCCTGATTCAAAATAATTTTAACTGCCTTTTTAAAAAAAATAAAAGGCAACAAACGAAAATATCCGCCCCCACCCATTGGCAAAACCTTATCACATACCTTAAGATTACTAATTGGGATTTCATAAAACTGATCAGATATTTTGTATGCCAAACCAATTTTTCTGCCTTTATCCAAATTCAATTGTCCGTATCGATCATGCATTGCAAAAGAATTATAGCTGGAATCGTATCTATAACCGCACTCTTTTACCTTTTCAAGAATATCGCTGTTTATTGCAAAACTTGGTGCACGAAATCCTATCACAGACGTTCCAATAATATCTTCAAGTAATTTTTTACTATCTTTTAAATCATTTATTAAATCAGGAAAAGAAATATGAGTGTACAGATTGTGGTTAAATCCATGGGATGCAATTTCATGCCCCCTTGCATGTATCTCGCGAACAAGATGCTTAAGACGAACAGCAACCCAGCCAAGAACAAAAAAAGTAGCGTGAAGTTTTTTACCTGAGCTGCGACATCCTGAAGATGCTCTACCAATAGAATCTAACAAATCAAGAATTCGATTAATATTTTTTTCAACGCGAAGTTCATAAGAAGACCACGAGGAAAAAGGTATCCATTGCTTAAAATTTTCAACCTGAAACCAGTCTTCCACATCAATTGTTAACATAAAAGATTTCTGATTATCCATTATTTAAATCACCATATATCTTTACAACGCCACTTAGGTTTTTGTAAACAGATAATTGATTTAACGATTGGAACGTAAAGGAGACAGACTGCACATTATTGACATTCGATTTTCTTCATAATCGCTTGCATCAATTGTTGAATCAACTACAGAATATAAATAATTAAACCTTACTGAAAGCCATCTTTTTGGAGTGTACGTAAAACCTGTGCCTGCCCTTGTTCTTATATCTTTTCTTTCTGGAGTGCGGTTTACATATTTATCTTCTCTGTACATAAACGATAAATTACTTTGAAGATGTTTTGTAATTTCATACTCAGCTGTGCTTCTAAGCTGATAGAACACATCAAACCCAAGATTTTCAGCGCCAAAATATGTTTCATTGTATCCGCTTGTTCCTGTACAATTAATGGAGCCTCGCTTTAATGTCCAGGTCTTGCCTAAATCGCCACTAACAGAAACTCCTGACTCATCACTTCTATCTTTTCTATCCTGAATAAAATAACCAATACTTATAGCAATAAAGCTATCTTCAGAAAAAGCATAATTAACACCTATTGAAGGGTCATATATTTGATAATCAACAGAATCTGTTAAAGTATCTTCATAGTTCATGACAGTATGTGCATATTGAATAAAGCCTTGAAACTGTCTGTTGAAACTTCTGATCAACCTTATACGGCCAGATATATTATTAAAATCATCAGATTCATCATGTTCAAAAAACTCATCAATCCTGCCCATGGTATAAGATATTTCTGTTTCAAATCCGAATTTGGAATCAAACCAATAATCAAGACTGCTTAATAAACTATGCCTCATACTATCTGCATAAATTTCATCATCATTTTCAAGAATTCTATTTGTATACTCCAGGCTAAATTGATTTAATTCTTTAAACCTGTGATTTATACCAATGGTTGCTATGTTGATAGAATAGGGTTCTCTATTTTCTCTGACAGTTGAGTCACCTTCTTCAAGCAAATCTTCATCAACCGGATCTTCAGTACGTAAAAACCAGTCGCTAATTTCAAGAGTAGTATTTTTTGTAAGTTCATCTGCCCCAAAAATTGAAAAGCGATGACGTATTGAATCGCTTTGCGGGTTGTTTTTATAATAACTAAACCCGGGATTGTAAGAAAGTTCCAATCTTCTTTTTTTACCAATTACTTCAAATAAAAAACCTGGAGAAATAGTTGTAATATAATCAGATTTCGTATTATCCTCTTCAAGATAGATATTATCAGAATATTCTTCACGCACAGAAATTTCAGGTGTAAAGTCAGCATTATATGCGGATAAAGGCAATTCAGATAAAACTATTGCAAACAACACAAAAAAAGCGAATATAATATATTTTATATATTCCATAATATTTTTTTATTTTAAAGCTGTAATGAAGATTTTTATATTAAAAAAATACATAAATGATACGATTATGGTACAATAATCGTATCATTTGCTTTAATAACTACATTCTGGTTAAAATTTTTACCTTTAACTATATTTTTATAGTTAATTCTTATCGCCTTTTCCTTTCCTGATTCACGCCTTAACAAAATAATTTCTTTTTTTGATGCCCACTCTGTAAACCCGCCTGCAAGAGCAAAAGCCTGAAGGACTGTAAGCTCTTTTACAAGATTATACTCTCCTGTACGTACAACCTCACCTAGTATGTAAAATTTTTTGCTTTCAGGAGCTTTAACATTAACTGTTACAATTGGATTATCGATATAATTTTTAAGTCCACTTTCAATTAATGTTTTAAGTTGTAATGGTGTCTGTCCTGCTGCCTTTACATCATTAAGAAGAGGAAAAGTTATCATTCCGTCAGTTCGCACCAGAATTTCTTCTCTTGAAAAATCAGCCTCTTTCCATGTAATTATCTCAAGAATATCCCCTCCTCCTATACGATAAATCTGTCTATCTGTTTTTCCCAATCCGTTTTTTACACTTATCACATTTTGCGCGAAAACAAAGCTTAATTGCCACACACTAAAAAGAATAATATAAATAAATATTTTTTTCATGGCTCCTTTTTAACCTATACTTTTTACAATTCATCCTAATAATAGAGCAATCTATACCCCAATTCCTGAATATGTAAATCCCAAAGCTTTCATCTCTTCAGGGTCATAAATATTTCTACCGTCAATAACCACAGGATTTTTCAGCAATACCTTGACAGCCCGCATATCCAGATTCCTGAATTCATCCCATTCAGTTACAACAATTAATGCATCGCAATCCTTGATTGCCTCATATGGAGATTCAAAAAAATTAACACCTTCTGTCTGCATTTTAGCATTTTCCATAGATATAGGATCAAATGCGTTTATTACTGCACCCATCTTTTTTAAATCACTTATTATTGTAAGAGATGGAGCTTCTCTGATATCATCGGTTTTAGGCTTAAAAGAAATTCCCCATATTGCAACTTTAGAATTTTCAATGGTAATTAAAGAGCTAAGCTTATCAACAGCTAAAGTTTTTTGATTGTCATTTATTCTGTCAACAGCTTCAAACAGATCCGACTCACACTCATATTTTTTTAAAGTAGCAATAAGAGCCTTAACATCTTTAGGAAAACAGCTACCTCCGTAACCAATTCCAGCTTGTAAAAACCTGGAACCCACTCTGCTGTCTAGCCCTATTCCTCTTGATACTTCTTTTATATTAGCACCTGTTTTTTCACAAAGATAAGCAAGCTGGTTTACAAAACTTATTCTAGTGGCAAGCATTGCATTGCTGGCATACTTGATAATTTCTGCACTTTTTACACCTGTAATCATGATAGGTTTATCAGCCCTTGCAACTGACCTGTATAAAGATGCTAAAATTTCCTCGGCTTTTTTACTTTCTGTTCCAATCACGATCCTGTCTGGATTTTCAAAGTCCTTCACAGCTGCCCCTTCCCTAAGAAACTCAGGGTTTGAAACAACATCAAAATCAATATTTCTTGACTGGTTTTCTTTTATTTTTTTTGCGACAAAGTCAGCACTTCCAACAGGAACTGTACTTTTATTTACAACCACCTTATAGCTGTTCATATACTTTCCAATAAGTTCTGCGACACTTTCAACCTGAGATAAGTCTGCTGCACAAACTTCATTTGATGGTGTGCCAACACAGATAAAAATAATATCTGACTCTTGTACTGCCTTAACAGGGTCAGATAAAAACTTAAGCCTTTTTCCTTTAAGATTTCTTAAATATATCTCTTCCAAACCAGGTTCATATATAGTCAACTCACCTCGCGAAAGCCTGTCTATTTTTTCCCTGTCAATATCAAAGCATATTACATCATTGCCTCTGTTTGCAAAGCCTGTCCCAGTAACAATTCCTACATATCCAGTACCCACAACTGTTAGTTTCATCTATATTATCTCTCCTTTTATGGCATTAGCATTGCAATGCTGGGCAACCACAAGGGTTTTGCCCCTACGAGTATCAAGATTTTTTATATTTTCTGAGTATCTTATGGCTGGGCAAGTTATTTCGTCCTTATTTCTCAATTTCATGTTAAACAGGTACACTATAAATACTTTAAACTATTTTATAGTTTGTTAGATAAAGTAATCATGCTCGTATTATTTTTTTGACATCGAAAGATGTCATTTGCGAAGTTTTTTTTGAATTTATTGTTATTTGTTAAAATTTACATGCTGATCTTTTATTTACAACAAAAAATCAGCAATTGTAATACTTTTTATACCATTTTATAAAACAATCAATTCCGGTTTTTATCGAAGTTTTCGGTTTAAATCCCACATCATTTACTAAATCATCAATGTCAGCATATGTTGCAGGTACATCGCCTGGCTGAATATCACAAAACTCTTTTTTCGCCTCTTTGCCAAGACAACTTTCTATTACTTTTATAAAATCAGTAAGTTCCACAGGTTGATTATTGCCAATATTATACACTTTATATCCAGCATATGAAGTTCCAGGATCCGGATTGTTCCCGTTCCAGTTTGGATCAGGCTCAGGAAGTCTGCCCATTACCCTTACAACTCCCTCGACAATATCATCAATATAAGTAAAATCACGCTGCATCTTTCCATGGTTAAATACTTTAATTGGCTTGTTTTCACATATGGCTTTTGTGAAAAGAAAAAGGGCCATATCCGGACGCCCCCAAGGGCCGTAAACTGTAAAAAACCGCAAGCCTGTGCAGTAAAGGCCAAAAAGATGGCTGTATGTGTGGGCCATCAATTCATTTGATTTTTTTGATGCAGCATAAAGAGAAACAGGATGGTCAACATTATGATGTATTGAAAATGGCATTTTTGTATTTGCGCCATAAACAGAGCTAGACGAAGCAAAAACCAAATGTTTAACATTACAATGTCTGCAACATTCCAGCACATTGAGAAAACCGACAATGTTTGAGTCTATATAACTTTCTGGATTTTCCAATGAGTATCTTACGCCTGCCTGAGCCGCAAGATTGACAACTACGTCGAATTCATATTTTTTGCAAAGATCATGCAAACTTTTCTGATCTGTAATATCTACTTTGAAAAAATTAAAATCCGGATAAGTAAGCAAAATTTTAAGTCTGTTTTCCTTAAGGGTTACATCATAGTATGAATTCATATTATCAATGCCTGCGACCTTAAATCCTTCTTCAAGCAGACGTTTAGAAAGGTGAAATCCAATAAATCCAGCACTTCCTGTAACCAAAACTTTATTAAATTTAAATTTCATGCAGCACTTCCTTTTTTATACCATTTAAATGTAGCTTCAAGGCCTTTTTCAAATGAAAACTGCGGACTAAATCCAAAGGTTGATTTAGCACAGTCAATACTTGCTACAGACGCATCTATATCGCCGGGCCTTGACTGGCTGTATTCTGGCTCAATAAAAAACCCTGCCAAATCAGAGACCAGCTCCCATAATCTTTTAATTTGCACAACTTTGCCTGTACCAATATTGATCTTTTTCCCGTTAGCTTTTTTTGAATTTGCAGCAAGCAAATTCGCATAAACAACATCTTTTACAAATATAAAATCTCTGCTCTGACAACCATTTCCATATATCACTGGTCTTTTTTTTAATACAGCATTAGTCAGAAAAACAGATATAACTCCTGAATAAACAGATGTTGGATCCTGCCTTGGTCCATATACATTAAAGTATCGCAAACAGACTGTCTCAACTCCGTATAATTCATAATACAAACGAGCATAATACTCTCCGACAAGTTTTTGAACAGCATAGGGGCTTTTAGGCTTTGGCTCCATTTTTTCATGCTTTGGCAATTGTGGATCATCGCCATAAACAGCACATGAACTGGCAAATACAATTTTTTTCACTTTGTTTTCTCTTGCAGCCTCAAATAATGACAAAGTCCCAATTTCATTAACCATGGCAGAGACATATGGATCATCCACTGTCTGGGGAACAGAGACAACTGCAGCCTGATGAAATATCACATCACAATTTTTTGTTGCCTTGATAACAAGATCTTTACATCTTATGTCACCTTTATAAAATGTAATCTTGTCCCTGACATTCTTTAAATTCTGCAAATTTCCTGTTGACAGGTTATCAATTACTGAAACTAAGCATCCACTATCTAAAAGCAGATTAACAAGATTTGAACCAATAAAACCTGCCCCACCTGTTACAAGTGCTTTTTTAAATTGCATATCCACAAAATACCTCTAACTGCAAATCATACATATCAATTAATGGCATTACCGCGCGCCCACTCCAAATATAACTGTTTTTATCGTTCTTGCTATAATTAAAAAATCCATCAATATGGACATATTTTTGATATAAAAAAGTTCATAATTAAGTTTTTCTTTTGCCTCTTCTATGCTGCCGCTATATCCATAACTTATTTGTGCCCAGCCGGTTATCCCTGGTTTTACTGTAAACCGTATGCTGTAATAAGGTATTTGTTCTTCAAGTTTTTTTACGAAAAAATCTCTTTCAGGACGCGGACCCACAAAACTCATATCTCCTTTTAAAACATTCCATATTTGGGGAATTTCATCAATTCTCCATTTACGAATAAACATTCCTACCTTTGTAACACGGCAGTCATCATTTTGTGCCCAGACAGGGCCATCTTTCTCCGCTTTGTCAACCATTGACCTGAATTTGTAAATTCTGTAAGGTTTTCTTTTTCTACCTAGCCTGGACTGGGAAAAAAAAACAGGTCCTTCTGAATCCAGTTTGATCAGAATCGCGACAAAAACCATGACAGGCAGCAACGCAATCAACATCATACTTGACACAATAAGATCAACCAAACGCTTGACAAATCTTTGTATTACAGATTTTTTAAACCCTTCTGAGTAAATTAGCCATGCTGGATGTGTAAACTCAACTCTAAGTTTACCATAAAGCATTTCACAAAAACTGATTCCATTAAGAACATCTATTCCAGCAACACGACATTTTAAAAGTTCTACTGATGGTAAAACTCCTCTTTTTTCAGTGAAAGCCTCGACAATTTTTCTAACCCTCAAATCCCTGGCCATATCATACAAGCCATTATATTTTTTCCCCTTAAGCTGAAAAGCATTTTTTTTATCTGTCAAACTTTCATCAACATCTAATAATTTATCAAGAACCAGAACACCGTATCCACTATCTTTTCTTCCATTTATTTCACTCATTATATCCCATACGAGTTGACCTGATCCCAATAGAATTATCCTTTGGTTGAATAAACCACGATCAAGTATAAATGCATACAAAAATCGCCAGGATACAATGAGTAAAATAATAAAACATATACTTAATATAAAAATACCTTTCCCGATAATTGCCTGGGGAAAAATAAAATATATAAAGGCAAGAGCAATTGCAGCGGATCCAAGAGCCTGAAACAATCGTATTCCAAGTTCTGTGAAGCTGTTTGTAATATTTAAATCATACAAATCATTATAGTAAAGACTTACCTGGCAAATAACAGTTATTAATAAAATATTATACCATTGATCAACACATAAACTCCATGTTGCTGGAGAGTTCTTGAGCAACAAAGCCATTAGAACAGAAATATAAATAAAAAGGCCTTCTCCTACTACAAAAAAAATATTTCTAATCGGATAATACTGTTTAAAAAACCTAAGCATATTTCATTACCATAAATTGTCCAAATAAGTTAAACCATTTATGTTTGAGCTGTTTCATAAAAAACAGATATTGAAAAATATCACCATAAATTTTAGCCTTCTTTATAATAGCCTTCATGATATTTTCCATATTTACCATATGCTTTTTTACCGTAATAAGTTGGCGACAGTGCATCAAACCAGTTTAAAATAACTCCAAAAATCTTTTCTTTTCCAACAATTTCAATCAGCTCGGAAATCAATGCGCGGGGGGTATGACCATATTTTACAACAAGAAGCACAGCATCAACTTGTCTTGCAAGAGCACTTGCTTCAGATGTAAGCAGCGGTGGAGGAGCATCCACAATAATGTACCGGTCATTATACCTTTTTTTTACTTCATCAAACAACAAGGACATTTTTTCTGATGACAGAAGCTCAGAAGGATTATGGGGAGGCATGCCTGCAGGCAAAATGCTAAGTTTTTCAATATTAGTCCTAAGCAGCAATGATGCAAAATCGCTACCATCTGAAAGGTATTCACTAAGTCCTGGCACTTTACCAAATCCAAATCGGTTATGCACCGATGGTTTTCGAATATCACAATCCATAAGAAGAACAAACTCATTAATATTTTGAGCAATGCATATTGACAAATTAGCAGCAACAAATGATTTACCCTCGCCAGGAACTGCACTTGTTATCATTATTGCCCGTGGTGGCTTACCAGAAGACGGAAACAACAAATTTGTCCTTAACATTTTAAACTGTTCAGCTTGAAATGACTGCGGCTTGAAAAGTGTAATTAAATTTTGATCTATTTTACTTATATCACATTCAGGTTTAACCACGTCCACAGTGAAATTACTTTGTTCAGGACGTTTTTTTGCAAAACTTACAGCTTTCTTGCAATTTGAAATATCCGGCTTTTTATTATCCGAACATTTACCAATATCATTATTATCAATCTGCTCATCTGTAAGCTTGGTATCAGCATGTTTAGGCTTTATATCGTAATCAGGATCAGTATCAGTATCAGCAGACTCAAACTTAGGCTTAATATCTGGTTCAGGCTCAATGATACTACTATCACTTTCTATTTTTTTTAATGCATCAAAAATTTTTCCCACAAATTACCTCATTTTTTGTTATATCAATCTACCCCTGTTATCAGTGTTAATACAGCAAAACAAAAAAAAAGACATAATGTAAACACAACAGAGATAATATTTAAAAACTGACTACATTTTCTCATGCGCTCATTATTATCATTTAATATTGTAGGGATAGAGGCGATCACAGATATTCCATAAAAATCCTCAATTTCTTCTGGTTTTCTAAAAGATGTATCAATACGTTCAAGCAAAAATACTAGCCCGCAACCTAAGGCTAAACCTGCAACAATTGTTACCAAAAATATTTTTCTTAAATCAGGTGAAACTGGTTTTTCAGGCACCATAGCAGGATCTAATATGCGGAATTTTTCTCCTTTTTGTTTTTTTTCCATACTAACAGCAATATCAGCGTCAAGTTTCGTACCCAATAAAGAATTATAAGAATCCTGAATATTATTATAATCCCTTTTTAAACTCATAAGTTCCTGCTCTCTTTTAGGAGTATTTTCAACCCTTTTCTGGTAAATTTTTATCTGCTTTAGGAATTCTGCTATTTCAACTTTCAGTTTTTTAATTTCATTTCTATAATTTACCGCTTCTAAATTTCTTCCAGGCCTTGGCCGCCCTGTCAACTCCTGACTTTCTATACCCTTTTGTTCAGGCATGATCTCCATATCGACAATCATTTTTTTCAGCCTCACAATATCAGGATGTTTTTCAGTATATCTTGATCTAAGATCTGCTAATTGCGCTTCTAACTGACTTAACGTTGGCAACTCATCAACTACAAAGCGTCTGCCTGTACTGCTATCAATAGCACTAACACTTCTGATATCCTGAGTTTGTCCTTCCAGTGCAACGAGCCTGTTGTTTAAATCTCTTAAACTATCTTGTTTTGCCCTCAACTGCTCCTGAAGCCTGTCTAATCCCCTCAAATTAGTCTCAAGCTGCTCAGGAAGTTCTCCCATATGCTTTTTGCGATACTTTTTTAAACTTTCTTCCAACCGTTCAAGTTTCTTTCTCCTGGCGTCAAGTTGTGTTTTAAGAAAATCACTTGTTCCCACTGCTTGAGATTCCCTGATCTTAAGATTTTCATCAATAAAAAAAGATGCTAACAAATTAGCAACCTGCATTACCTTAATCTTGTCTTTTCCCACATGTGAAATTGAAAAAGCATCAGTTACACTCCGATCTTGCGTAACATCAATTAAAATACAGCTGCGCAGGCTTTCAACTTTATCTATCAGATACATATCTTTATATTTTGATCCAGAAAACAGACTGCACTTTTTTATGATTTTCTCAAGATTTGTACGGCTAAGTATCTGCTGCGACAAAGTTCTGATCCGCGCATCCATATCAACCGGTACAATTGAATTCACATAGTTTGTCGGCACTTTTTGCGGTTCTATAAGAATCAAAGTACTTGCACTATACAATTTGGGAAATGTAAAAGCACAATATGTACCAATGACAATCGAAATACAAAATGGCAAAATTATTACCCAGCGACGCCTAATAATAATTTCAAAAATCTTTTCAATATTTATTGACTCATTATCTTTCTGAATTGACATTTTGACCTTATAATAGCTAATATAAAAACCTGATTTTATATGACGATCCAGTATTTTTAATAAATACTAACACTTTGATAATGCTAATATTAAAACCTGATTTTTTTAAATTGAATGGCAAATTTTTAAGATAATTCAAAATTACAATAAAATAAATTTTGGAGTCAGGCCAAGAAAAATGAAATGAAATAACAATAGAAAAAATGGAAAGAATTAAACTATCACTGTTTTTAATATTACAAAATTATGACAAAATGTCAAGGCTTATTGATATTTCTTAAATCTTTAATTTAATAAAAAAAGCACTTATTCAAATTGCATTAATAGCTGTTTTTTTTGTCCTTTCTATAATTTTTTCATAATATGAACAATTACGCTGCATATAGTAATTTATTTCAATATTTTTATTATCATTTTTAAATTTTCTAATGAATGCGTTAAGCTTTTTTGGAGAATCAAGCTGCATTACAAACAACTCACCCCAACTATTTTTATAAATGATGTCAAAATCATTTATATTCTTTCCCTGTGAAGATTTATCAAAACTTATAACTATCAATATTTTGTTTATATATGCTTTTTTTAAATAATTATGCAATTCGATTTGTGAAATATCATTGTACCCGAAAATAACTTTAATTTTCTTTCCCAGACTTATTATTTCCTGTAATGTAACTGGTGAAGGGTTAGGATCCATGTGAATTTTGGTAGGGCTATAAAAGCTATTTGCTACTATAAAGGCAATGATATAAACAATATTTTTACTTGCGATTAATGGCTTTGCTTTGTTTTTTTCCAAAAAAAGTTGCCAGGTCATATTCTCCAAACATATATTTACAGTTGGATAATTTATTGTACAAAGCTGTTTATGTAATACAGAAATTTTATTTTCTTTTTTCCGAAAGCCAGCTGATATTTTTCTTTTTAGAATAACAATGTCCTGCTCATCATGCTTGCTGGCAATATCCACAGGGTGTTTAAAATTTTTTTCAAACATTAAAAATAAAAAATTAAAAATACGGTTTGTAAACTGAATTTGATCTTTCAAAGCCCACGAGTTAAAATTGCCAAGCATAATTTTTCTTTTTATATCAATAGGATATTTTTTGAAAAGATCATTTACAAGTTTTTTCTTTAATCCCTGTTTTCTGCTGTATGGCTTAAGCTTACAGCGCAGGTAAAAACAATCTTTTAACAATGCTAATGTATCAAAATCCTTTTTATCCTGGAAATATTTAAAAATAGCAGAAACCATAAAAACTATAGGATCATGAAATATTTCTTTTTTGTCCATGCCAACAATCTGTTTTCTAAATTGGTGGCACAGCAATTTTTCATCAGAAGCTGCAATAAGCATATAAAGATTAATCATTTTAAAAATAGATTTAAGAGGGCTTACCAATGATTTATGAAGTTGCCACAATGCAGCTCCAAAATATTCACTTTTATCCACTTTCTCTATATTCCCAAAATCTATTATATCATACTCCCAATATTTTTTATGCCTGATCACTTTAGCAGCTTTACTATAATCAATTTCTATACCTTCATAATAACATAGCCACCAAAGAGGTATTTTACCGCAAATTACCATACAGGTTCTGTAAAATTCCTCTTTTAATACATTTTTTTGAGCACTGCCAGAGCTTTCAGAATCTATATTTCCAAAAAAGCTGTTTTTAATATCTTTTATATCTGACACAAAAAAGTAAACAGGAATTTTTAGATGAATATCCAGCCAATCCTTGATAAGATTTATTTTTTGGTTTAACTGTTCATAAGAATTTCCATTAAAATCATTACTGTCATAGCAAAGCCAAACATCACAATCAGACTCTGTTCCCTGAGATACAGTGCCTATGCTTCCAATAGTATATAATCCATGAATTATACAACTGTTTATTGATGGTTTTAAAAGCGATTCTTTATTTTTAATATTAAACCTTCGCTTGAACACTGCTTCACGGTTTCGAATCTCATTGTCATCATCAATGTTAAATACCCTAAAAGGAACTTTCAGGTCAGAAACATATCCTGGACATGATAAATGATTGACACACAAAAGCCATGGAATAAGGTATAATACGACTTCACTTTCCCTGGGTGCGAAATCACAAAAAGCCTTTTTCCTGAAATTGTTATATTCTATATATTTCTTCTTATTAAAAGAAATAATTTTTTTAATCATAGCCTTAAAATGTAGCGCACTTTCAAAACATTAAAAAACAATTCCAGCATATCCCACAAAACTATTTCCAGGACTTTTTTCGTAACTTGTGCTATACGATATTAAATTTGCCTGAAAAGAGCCTAATTGTTTGGCTGTCATGACTGCTGCTGCTGCTGCACCTGGACAACAAGCGTTGTTGTGTGACAATGCTTTATTAATAATTTCTTTACAATCCATTTCAAGGATTGTATCAATGATCATTCTATCGTTTTCATCACGTACCCAGTCAACAGCTTTTATACCTGTTCCTTTTGGTGTGAACCTGTAATTGTAACCGTAATGCGTAAGATCTGTTGATCCAAGCACCTTAACTTTCAGTCCAAGCCTATCTATAATTTTTGCAATTGCTATAGCAACGTCAAGAGATATGTCAGAAGGTGGCATACCAATTGGAACAATTTTCGCGTTTTCAAAAAAATATTTCAAAAAAGGAAGATTGACCTCAATCGTATTATCTTGTGTAAAACTGTCAGTGGTTTCAATATTAAAATCAAACTCTTTTACAATCTCATTTGCAATATTTTCATCAATTTCAATATTACCAAAAGGAGTTTCCCATAAACCTTCCTTCATAATATAGCAATCTGAATGTGCACCCAGATGCATTCCATAAATTATAAACGCATCAACTGGATCCTCCTGCTTTAAACAATTAATAACATTGCAGGCAATATCGCCGGAAAAATACCAGGATGCATGTGGAACAATCCCACCTGTCAATTGCCTTTTAATATTTTTATCTGTAAGTGATGTTTTAAGAAAACCATTAATTTTTTTTTCGCACTCTTTTGCACTTTCAGGGTACCAGCTTCCTGAAAAAACAGCTTCTCTCACATTCATTGCATTATACTCCTTAATTGTACAAATGCTTTATGTTAATATATTTTAAAACGAAATTATTCTTTTTTTAGATGCAAAAAATTTAAAGACTATCTCTTTAACGCTTGCTTAACTATTTTACAACAATACAGCAGGTTCAAATTTGTAAATAACGCTACATATTGCATTAAAAACCAACCAAGTATCTTTGCAGGATTATTTATTTTTATTATACATTCATATCAAATCAAAAATCAATTTGATTTTTTAATCCACAATAACTACATTAAACAAAAAAAATATTAAATAACTATTGACTATTAAAACAAGATAGTTTAGAGATATAAAAAAATATATTATAAGGGAATAAATAATAAATGAGACAAATTGCAACCATTCTAAATCTTACTCTTATTAGCCTCGCAGTAGGAACAATCAACTACTGCGAGGATGATGATGGCTATGGATAATGGTGTAATTATATAAGTTTTTTATATCTATAAAAGTTAAAACCGTTATTAGCCATTGAAAAAGCTGATAACGGTTTTTTTTTTACTTTTATAAAGGAAAAAAATGAAATCAATTGAAATTATAGTAGAAAAGGAATGTATTAATGCCGCAGGATACACATTTTATTATGTCCTGCGGCCAATGCTCACTCACACAGGTTTTAGCATTTTATTACTACAACTCGACAGGCTGTCTATGAGCCATATTTTTCAATTTTATAAAAAGGCATAAAAAACCATGAGTGATAAAGTATATATTTTTGACACAACTTTAAGAGATGGAGAGCAATCACCTGGCGCAAGCATGAATACTGCTGAAAAAATGCGACTTGCAACACAACTGGAAAAACTGGGAGTCGATGTTCTTGAAGCTGGTTTTCCTGCATCATCAGAAGGAGATTTCAAGGCAGTTTCTGCCATATCTAAAAAAATGAAAAGAGTCGAAGTTGCCGCACTTGCTCGTACATCCAAAGAAGATATTGATCTGGCATGGGCCGCACTTCGCCATGCAGTAAAGCCAAGAATTCATACCTTTATAGCGACCTCTGATATTCATATGAAATACAAACTAAATATGTCAAGAGATGACGTTATCAGAGCTTCTGTTGAAGCAGTGAAACATGCAAAATCCTTTACAGATAATGTTGAATTTTCTTCTGAAGATGGCTCCAGAAGTGACCGTGATTTTTTGTGCAAACTTTTTGAGGCTGTTATTGAAGCTGGAGCAACAACAATAAACTTTCCTGATACTGTTGGATATGCCATGCCAGATGAATTTTATGGCCTGGTTAAATACATCAGGCAGCATACAACAAATATTCATCAGGTAATTTTTAGTATCCACTGTCACAATGATCTGGGTCTTGCAACAGCAAATACCCTTGCTGCAATAAATGCCGGAGCAAGACAGGCAGAAGTCACGATAAACGGAATTGGTGAAAGGGCTGGTAACACTTCCCTTGAAGAAGTTGTAATGGCGCTGCATACACGGCCTAATTTTTTTTCAGCTGCAACTGATATTAAAACTGAACATATCCATCAAACAAGCCGATTAGTCACGATGATAACAGGAATCATGGTACAACCAAACAAAGCTGTTGTAGGTGCTAATGCTTTTGCTCATGAAGCAGGTATTCATCAAGACGGCGTATTAAAAAATCCCATGACCTATGAGATAATGAAACCTGAAACAGTCGGCCTTACAAGCAACAAGCTTGTGCTTGGTAAACATTCGGGAAAACATGCACTTTTGTCCCATTTAAACGAAATGGGATATGATCTTAGCAAGGAAGAATTAAAACTTGTCTTTACCCAATTCAAAGCTCTTGCAGACAAGAAAAAAACTGTATCAGATGAAGATCTTGAGGCCCTTGTTACAGAAAGAATCCTGCGCACTACAGATATTTTCTGCCTTGAATATCTTCACATTACAAGCGGTACAACAGTCTTACCTATGGCCAGCATTAAACTGACTATTAATGGAAGATCTATGCAAGGGGCTGGTTATGGAAATGGTCCTATTGATGCAGCATTTAACACCATTGCAAAACTGACAAACACCTCATCTGAACTATTAAGATTTTCAATAAGTGCTCTCACAGACGGCACAGATGCTCAGGGTGAAGTAACTGTACGCTTAAGAGAAAATGGCCTTATGGCTCTTGGAAGAGGTTCGGATTCTGACATAATTACAGCCAGCGCCAAATCATATATAAATGGTCTAAACAGACTTGAATATTTAAAACTGTATCCTGTTTTAACATCAGATGTTGTATAAACAAAATTAACCCTACAACGAATTTATATTTTCAACTTGAATACTTTCGTTGCAGGGACAATTTATTGTGTTTTTACATTTCAAGTTATTTCAAAACAGTTTAACTACAATCTTAAATCCTTTACTCTTCAATTACTTCAAGCAACACATTATTAAAAGATTTTGGATGTATAAAACCGAATTTATGGCCATCATAGGTATTTGGAGTCTTATCAATCACTTTTATTCCCTTTTCTTCAAAATCTTTCCACTGCTTTTCTATATCATCTGTACTTAAGGCAATGTGGTGCAAACCTTCTCCCCTGGCAGCAATAAACTTACCAATTACACCGTCATCTTTTGTTGGTGACATAAGTTCAAAGTCAACATCGCCAATACGACACATGGCAAACTTCATCCCATAAGAATCAAATGTTGTAACCTCTCCGGCTTTGGCTCCTAGTACTTCTGTAAAAAGTTTAATGCTCTTTTCAAGATCTTTAACTGCTATTCCAACTTCAATAACTTTTCCTATAGCCATGCCTGTCTCCTCCTGATGATGTAGCTTTTATTTACTTTGTTGTAAAAGCTTTCAAATGTGAATTTCAAAAATCTATATTTTTTATCCTTTTTTTTATCACGCCCGAACTAAATCATAGTCATTCCACCGCTGACACTCCAATGCTGGCCTGTTATATAATCAGCTTCTTCAGAGCATAAATACATCAGCATATTGGCTATTTCTTCCGGCTGAG
>Ga0209344_10000775_pt1 | contig 49457 bp, 51 predicted proteins | sample Cruoilmetagenom6_FD_187293 | JGI IMG/M metagenome (GOLD analysis project Ga0209344, IMG submission 187293) | Oil polluted marine microbial communities from Coal Oil Point, Santa Barbara, California, USA - Santa Barbara Oil Seep Sample 6 (SPAdes)... | ecosystem: Environmental > Aquatic > Marine... | reverse complement strand
CGCTCAACCACCGCTACAAGAAGACCGACAGCTTCTTCGGCACGTCGTTTTATACCCTGGACGTGTCGGGTGAGAGCCCGCTGATCACAAGAAAAGTCGTGCAGTTGAATAACGACTATATCCATCAAGTTATCGACGTATACCACGTGTAATCGATAGAGATAAGACAGGGACGTCACTTACTGCGGTACACATCTTGCTAATAACCACCCAAGAACCACCAACAACAACTCAACCCTGGTGAAAATATAATGAAAACATTTAAAAAGACCTCTCTTGCCACGCTTCTAAGCGCTACTGCCATGCTGTCAGCAGGCAGTGCCATCGCCAATGAAGATCCGGTGAAACTCGGTTTGATGCTCCCTTACTCAGGTACCTATACGGCACTTGGAGAAGCCATTACTAACGGCCTAAAGCTTGCCATTGAACAAGAGGGCGGTCAGCTAGGCGGTCGTGATGTGGAGTACGTTGAGCTTGATTCAGAGGCTGACCCCTCCAAAGCACCTCAGAACATGAGTCGTCTAGTTAATGGAGACGGTGTTGACTTCGTCATTGGGCCCGTACACTCCGGCGTTGCCATGGGAATGCTGCGCGTGGCTAAGCAGACGGGTGCGATTACGATCATTCCCAACGCGGGGCTGGGTGCCGCTACTAATGAGCTGTGCATGCCTAACGTCTTCCGCACTTCCTTCAGTATGTGGCAAGACAGCTACCCCATGGGCAAAGTGGCCTATGAGCAAGGTCATCGTAAGATTGTCACTATTACCTGGGACTACGCGGGCGGCAAAGAGGATCTGGCCGGTTTCGAGGAGGCGTTTACCGCTGAGGGCGGTGAGATTATCGAGCAGATTTTAGTTCCGTTTCCCAGTACTGAGTTTCAGAGTTATTTGACGCAAATTGCCAGTCTTGAGCCGGATGCTGTCTACACCTTCTTTGCTGGCGGCGGCGGTGTTAGCTTCGTTACCGATTACGCTGCAGCAGGGCTCAAAGAGTCGATCCCTCTTTATGGTTCTGGCTTCCTTACTGAGGGTAATTTAGAGGCCCTGGGCGATGCCGGAGAAGGCGTTATGACCACGCTGCACTACGCCGAAACCCTCGAAAATGATGCCAACCAGGCCTTCGTTTCAGCCTACGAAAATGCCTACGGTGAACTGCCGGATACCTACGCGGTACAGGGGTATGACACAGGCATGATGCTGGTTCAGGCGCTTTCAGTACTGGGTGGCGATACCTCAAATCAGGAGCGCTTGATTGAGGTATTGGCCAACGTCCATTTGGCGAGTCCACGGGGGCCCTTGAGCTTCTCAGACTCCCACCACCCCATTCAAAATGTTTATCTACGCGAGATTCGCGACGGTAAGCACGAAGTCTTACGTATGGCTTATGAGAATCTAGAAGTACCCGATGATGCCTGTCAGATGTAACCACATCGGTATGCATTCTGGGGCGGGCATGGCTCGCCCCTCACTCAGATTCTCGGAGGGATCTTATGGATCTCGCATTTTTCAGCGTACAGCTCCTTAACGGTCTGCAGTACGGCTTGCTGCTTTTTTTGATTGCCAGCGGTTTGACGTTGATTTTCGGCATCATGGGCATCATCAATCTGGCCCACGGCGCTATGTATATGATTGGTGCCTATTTGGTTTACGACCTTACCCTGCGCTTGGGTAATTTTTGGCTGGCTATTCTGGTGGCTATTCCTATCGCTATTGCATTGGGACTTATTATTGAGCGGCTGTTTCTGGATACGCTCTACAAGCGCGATCACCTATATCAAGTATTGCTAACCTTCGGTCTGATTTTAGTGCTCAACGAAGCACAGCGGATTATTTGGGGGGGCGATGTGCATCGTGTTGCGGTGCCTGCACCGTTCGATGCCAGTATTCAGTTGACTGATAACTTGCAGTACTCGGTGTACCGCCTCTTTGTGATGGGCGTCTGCCTGGCATTGGCTGGGGTGATCTATTGGGTGATGCGGCATACGCGGCTGGGCATCATCATCCGCGCCGGCGCGGTTAATCGCGACATGGTTGAAGGGCTGGGAATCAATGTCCGTACCCTGTTTACGCTGATTTTCAGCGTGGGTGTTGCGCTCACTGCCTTTGCGGGAATGATCGCCGCACCGCTCACCTCTATCGCGCCAGGCATGGGCGATAGCATTCTCATCACTTGCTTTGTCGTCGTCGTCATCGGCGGTATTGGTTCCATTAAAGGAGCCTTTTGGGGCGCCATCATTATTGGCATGGCCACCACTTTTGGGGCGGTACTCATCCCTAGCCTTGCCAGCATGGTGATCTACCTGATTATGGCGGCGGTATTGCTGGTGAAACCGCGCGGTCTTTTCGCGTGAGGAGAGTAAGAAATGTTACATAGATATCCCAAGCGCGTTGCGTTCATCATGCTGGTATTAACGGCGTTGGTGGCTGCTTTTCCTCTCTGGGGAGAAGCGGTATTCGGTAATCAGGCCAACTTCATGTTGGAGAAACTGACCCTGATGCTGATTCTGGCCCTGTTTGCCATGAGTCTGGATCTGCTGGTAGGCATTGTGGGCTTAGTCAGTCTGGGGCATGCGCTCTTCTTCGGTTTGGGGGCCTACACTCTAGCGTTAGCCAGCCCTGATTTTAGTCCAGCGTCAATGTGGTGGATGCTGCCACTTGTTATGGGCGTCTCAGCCTGTGTCGCGTTAATCGTCGGTGTGCTGGTGATCCGCACTAAAGGCATCTTCTTCATCATGACAACGCTGGCATTTGGCCAGATGCTTTACTACTTCATTAGTACATCCCAGTTTGCGGGAGGAACCGATGGTGTTTTTATTATGTTCCGACCGAGTTTGGCATTAGGGGAGCGTACGCTGGTAGATCTTGATAACCCTTACAGCTTCTTTTACTTCTGTTTAGGGATGCTGCTTCTCGGCTACTTCTTTCTACGCTGGCTCACTCGCTCCTACTTTGGTCAAGTGCTCGACGGTATTCATGACAACGAGCACCGAATGCAGGCCTTAGGCTATGCCACCAGCGGCTATAAACTGGTTGCCTTTGTTATCGCTGGGGTTATGGCAGCGATTGCTGGCATGTTAGCGGCGATGCAGTACGGCTTCGCTAATCCGGCTCAGCTGGGCTGGCACACCTCTGGCGAAGTGCTGATGATGCTGATTTTAGGCGGCATGGGCACCATCTTTGGCCCCATTTTAGGCGCTTTCGCCTACGAAATTTTGCTCTATGTTTACGAGCATGCCACGACGCACTGGCCGATACTCATGGGGCTGACCATTATCGTTGCCGTACTGGTGCTTCCTCGCGGGATTGCGGGCTTGATTGTAGCGCCGCCCTGGAAAAGCAAGCCTCAAACGACGACTAAAACCGTCGAAAATCCCAAATTGTCTCCCTCCGTTCAACCCATTACCCACAATAAGGAGGGCTAAGCTATGCGCGATGAAGTCATTTTAGCCACGCATGGGTTGACTCGCCGATTTGGTGGTTTAGTGGCAGTCAACGACGTTGATTTTGACGTTAAATCTAATGAAATCCACGCTATTTTGGGTCCTAATGGCGCGGGTAAAAGTACGCTAATCAATCTGCTCTCTGGCGAGATCCCCCCTTCTGAAGGCCAGGTGCTCTATCGCGGTCAGCCGATCCAGGGTAAAAGCGCGCGCCAGATCGCCCGCATGGGCATTGGCCGCAGCCACCAGAAAACCAATATATTCCCACGCCTGAGTTGCCTGCAGAACTGTGAACTGGCGGCGCGTATTCATATGGGCGGCGTGTTTGGCAGTTGGCGTTCGCGCCAAACCTCGCGGCAAGTTAGTGAGCGTGCTCAAGAGGTACTGGATACCTGCCAATTGAACCATCGCGCTTATACGACTGCATCAGATATGAGCTATGGCGAACAGCGCCAGCTGCAGATCGCGATGGTATTGGCGACAGCGCCGTCGCTGATGCTACTTGATGAGCCAATGGCGGGAATGGGGCGTGAAGAGACCGCTCAAGTCACCGAGCTGCTCGCCGGCCTAACGGATCGCTACACACTGGTGCTGATTGAACACGATATGGACTCGGTCTTCCGCTTGGCTGATCGCATTACCGTCATGGTCGATGGCTGTGTGTTGGAGAGCGGCCCGACCGAGCAGATACGCTCCAGCGAAAAGGTACGCGATGTCTACCTGGGGCGTCATGAAGAGGGGGCAACCGCATGAGCGCAGAGCAAACCAATACGCCATTGATTGATGCCCGGGGGCTACACACTTACTACGGTGAGAGCCATATTTTGCATGGGGTGGATTTGACCCTGATGCCTGGTGAGACGCTGAGTCTGCTGGGCCGCAATGGTATGGGCAAGACCACGACGCTGAAGTCGATACTGGGGTTTGTCCCACCTCGGCGCGGCGAGGTGTTTATTAAGGGCGTCTCGGCGACCAAGCGGCGCCCCTGGCAACTGATTCGCCAAGGGATTGGCTACGTGCCGGAGGGACGCGGTATTTTTCCAGGCGTCAGTGTGCGTGAGCATCTGATTATGGCCGCACGTCCTAATGATCGGGGGGAGTCTCCCTGGACGCTAGAGCGCGTTCTGGATACGTTCCCGCGCCTGGGTCAACGTATCAATCATGATGGTTCCTTTCTCTCAGGCGGCGAACAGCAGATGCTTTCTATTGGCCGTGCGCTGACGACCAACCCCGACCTGATGATCCTTGATGAAGCGACCGAAGGTCTTGCACCGCTGATTCGCGATGAGATTTGGAAGATCATAGGTGAGATCAAAGCGACCGGAATTTCTACCATTATCGTCGATAAAAATATCGATAACCTTCTGAAGATAGCAGAAAAACACCTGCTACTGGTCAAGGGGGAAGTGGTCTATAGCGGTGATTCTCAGGGACTAAAAGATAATCCATCAATTCTTGAAACCCACCTCGGCGTTGCTTGATACAGCTCCGGCAAGCAGGTGCTTGCCGGAGCTGTTGGATACTCGTTAAATACTGACACGGGGAAGTGTGTTGCATGCAATTTCACAAGCAATTGCAAAAGGATCTGTCGATTCCAGCAATCACTGCTGGCTTTGTAGCGGTGCTGGTCTCTTATTCTGGGCCACTCGCCATCTTTTTCCAGGCGGCTCAGAGCGCCGACATATCCAGCACCATGATGACGTCCTGGGTTTGGGCCATCTCAATCGGCGCAGCTGTCTCAGGTATTTTTTTAAGCCTGTGGTTAAAAGTGCCGGTAGTGACCGCTTGGTCGGCGCCGGGGACTGCGTTATTGGTAACACTGTTCCCGGGGTTGACGCTTAATGAAGCGGTGGGCGCCTACCTAACGGCCGCCGTGATCATTTTTCTGATCGGCGTTACGGGTTCTTTTGACCGTATCATCCGGCTGATACCGCCGGGCATAGCTAGCGCGATGATGGCAGGCATTCTTTTCCAGTTCGGGGTGGGAGTCTTCGTTTCATTGGAGAGCGTGCCAGCACTGGCCATTGGTATGTTTATCGCTTACCTGCTCTTTAAGCGGCTTACCCCTCGCTACAGCTTGGTGCTGCTGTTAATCGCTGGCATCACCTTGGCGGTCTTGTTAGAGGGCGCCAGCCTCCAGGGGGTGTCACTCCAGTTTGCCGAGCCCCAGTTTATCCGCCCCGAGTGGTCCTGGAATGCGACGCTGAGCCTGGCCATTCCCCTGGTACTGGTGAGTTTGACAGGCCAATTCTTGCCCGGCATGGCAATTATGCGCTCCTCAGGCTACTCCACCCCGGCCAGGCCAATCGTTATCGTGGCTAGTGTAACTTCCTTTTTTACCGCCTTTTTTGGCGGTATTACCACTGTAATTGCAGCGATTACAGCAGCAATCTGTACGAGTAAGGAGGCCCACGAAGATCGTGATAAGCGCTATGTTGCCGGGGTGGCAAACGGTGTTTTCTACCTGTTTGGCGCTATTTTTGCGGGCACTATTGTAGCGCTGTTTACCTCGCTGCCGGGGGAGTTTGTGGCAGTACTTGCAGGACTTGCGCTGATTGGTGCTATTACCAGCAATATTAGTGCTTTTGCGGCCGAAAAGAGCCACCTGGAAGCCTCTGTCATTACTTTCATTGCCACCGCATCGGGCGTTAGCTTTTTAGGCTTAGGTTCTGCCTTTTGGGGGGTGGTCGCTGGGTCGCTTGCCTATAACCTGCTGCATCGACGTTTTAGCTCGCTTAACCATAAAACCTAATAACAGTGATACTACTGAAGCGATAGTGGGAGTGTAACCATGGAAAAGATTGTTGTGGCGGTTGATGATAGTGAAAGTGCTTTGCATGCCCTGCAGTTCGGACAAACGTTTGCGGCCCAGCTGGGGGTAGAGGTAAGCGCTATCTCGGTGGTGCCGACGCAAGATGAGATCGGCCCACGGCGCACTAAACTGCAGGGGCGCTTGGCGTCGCAACATATCGAAGCAGTTGCTATCGACGTCGTTGCTCATGATAGCGCCAAGGCTTATCTGGGTGAGCTCGCTAGTCGCGAGGATACCGGGCTATGTATGATGGCACATGGTCGACGCCCGGTACCGGAGATGCTGATCGGCAGCGTAACTGCAGGGGTTGTGCGAAGGGCTCAGCGTCCGGTTTACCTGTGTGGCCCCCGCTATGACAGTCGAGCCCACCAGCGGGTCGACGTATTAGCCGTTTGTGTTGATGGGTCTAAGCTATCCGAGCAAATTTTGCCCCATGCAGCAACTTTATCGAAGCGTTTGGGAGCTCGTTTGCAATTGTTGCAAGTGATAGATGTCTCTGCTGCCAGAAAGTCCACAGCGTTAGGTCATACCGATGTGATGGAGTCAGCCTATCTAAACGCGCTGGCACGCCGTGTCGAAAGTGAGCAAAAACTGGAAGTAGACTGGGAGGTGCTTCATGGCGACCCCGCCGACTCTATCGTCAGTTATTTAGCGGGTAGCCATAATACGATGCTTGCCATGACCACCCATGGGCGTAGCGGCCTTTCGCAGGTGGTGGCGGGCAGTGTCAGCCACGAAGTGCTGCATGAAGCTTCTTGCCCTGTGGCTGTTCTGCGACCTTGAATCACTGGCTTGCTGCCATTATGGGTAGCGCCCAGAGCGGCGATTTTCAACGAGTACTTCTAAAATAGCATTGGCTTCCTGCATAAGCGGGGAGGGTTTTTCGCCCCGCCGACGGCTGCAGATAACGGGGGATGTAATTGATTTATCGGCCAATGGTACATAGCAAATACCATCGCGTTGGACACGCTTTACCTGCTCTGGAACCAGCGTAATGCCAATGCCGGAAGCGACAAGGCTAAGTGCCGTTTGAACCTCGTTGGCTTCCTGCACAACTTCGACCTTTAATCCTTGACGGCGGAAAATTCCCAATACCATATCGGCAAGGCTAGGACGTGGTTTTGCGGGAAAAAGGATTAGAGGGTAGCGAGCCAGCTCTTCGCAGCTAGGGGTTGTGCCCTCTAATGGATGACCGCTAGATAGAGCTGCAATTAATGGCTCGTCGAAGAGAATCTCCTGCTCGACGTCGGGGTCATCAATACGTAAACGCCCGAAGCCCATGTCGATGCGACCCGCTTTGAGCGCCTGAATTTGTTGTACTGTCGTAAGCTCTGCCAAGGAGAGCTCGACATTATCCATGCGGCGCAAATCACGCACGAGCATTGGGAGTTGCCCGTAAAAAACGGACGGTACAAAGCCAATGCCGAATAGTGCCCGCTTGCTACGCGCCATGTGTCGAGTGGCGTCGATGGTGACTTCCACTTTCTCTAAAATCTGCAGAGCGTGCTGCTGAAAAAAGACACCTGGCGGCGTCAAACGCAATCCTCTTGAGCTTCGTTCAAACAGTTCAGCTCCTACCTCTTGTTCTAATTGTTTGATTTGGCGGGAAAGAGGCGGTTGAGACATATGCAACCGTTCAGCCGCACAGGTAAAGTTAAGCTCTTCAGCGACAACGCAGAAGTACCTCAGGTGGCGTAGTTCCATGATACCTCCAAGGTATGAGCGGCTACTTAAACAATATTGGCTTTGTCATTCGCTTGTTAGCATGCTGGCGATGCTTTTCACGTATTGAGGCAACTTAAAAACCAGCCTAACCAAGCGCCATAACGCTACCAGCATTTAAACGTTTAAAAGCGAAATATCGACTACGACTTTAGTAAAGAACGCTAGAATAAAAGGAGGTAGGCCTGCCATGTATGCGCGTATTTTAGTTCCTGTCGACGGCTCTGAGAGCGCTAAACAAGCTTTGAAAGTAGCTTGCAAGCTGCTGGATAGAGAAGGCTCCACGCTCTACTTACTACATGTACCTGAAACGCTTACCTATGCGACCACACTGGTATGGGGCATTGGTGCGATTGATGCTGGCACTACGCTTGCTGAACGCGAGAAGGTGGGTGAACAGCTATTGGCCCAGGCGGTGAGCTCCGCGCAGGCAGAGGGCGCTAAGCACATTGAAGAGTTGCTGACGGAAGGTGACCCAGCCCGCGCCATTATAGAGGCCGCCAATGCCAATAATGTCGATGCCATTGTGATGGGCAGCCGGGGACTAAGCGACTTGGCTGGTGTGGTGATTGGCAGTGTATCGCACAAAGTGAGCCATTCAGCCAAGTGTCCTGTGATTACGGTGAGCCAATAAAAAGCAGCGGCGATATCTGCCCGCACCTCTCCCGATACAGTTTTCAATCTGCAGAAATTTACTTGTCGCCTAACACACCCTAGCCCATGCTTTTAGCAAGACGCTATAACTCAGGGTATTGGCTAAAAACGAAACGTTAGGACGTTTGAAAATGGCAAAATTTTTCCAGGAATTTCGAGAGTTCGCGGTAAAAGGCAACGTCGTCGATATGGCGGTGGGGATCATTATCGGCGGGGCGTTTACGCTGATTGTGCAAAGCCTGGTGGCGGATGTGATGAATCCGCTGATTGGCTTGCTGGTGGGCGGGGTCGACTTTTCCAATCTGTTTGTGGTGTTACGCCAAGGGGTGGTGGGTGGCCCTTATGCGACCCTGGCGGATGCCCAGGCCGCCGGGGCGGTAACGCTAAACCTTGGGCTGTTTATTAATGCGGTGGTGAGCTTTACGATCGTTGCCTTTGTGGTCTTTCTATTGGTACGTACCATCAACCGGTTAAAGCGCGAAGAGGCGGTGGCACCTGCAAGTCCTACCGAGCAGCCTTGCCCTTACTGTTTGATGGTGGTGCCAATCAAAGCCACCCGCTGTGGCCACTGCACAGCAACGCTGTCTCAGCCAGTGGAGGCTGAAGCGCCGGTTGAAGCAGCACCTGCGCCACCACCAATGCCACCTGCCAAACCTTAGCCACTAAAAAGGGCGCCTATGAAGGCGCCCTTGAGCGGTATAGCAGAAGCGCCACTACGCGCTTTTTTTAATGGTTTTGCTCTCTTTTTGCTTACTGTTGGGCTTTTTGCTGTCGTTAGCATCGCTGGGTTGCGGCAGCGATGGCAGCGATTTGGCCAACATCTCAACGCTGTGGCGGTAGTAGAGCTGACTCTTGTTATGCTCGCCCAGGCTTGCATAGAGGCGCGCAAGCTCAGCGCAGACTTCGCCATTGGGGCGCTGACGCTGGCTGGCTTCAAAGTACTCGAGTGCTTTCTGCCATTGGCCGATACGCAGCGAGAGGCGACCACAAGCGAGCAGCAGCTCTGGGTCGTTGGGGCGTTCCTGCAGCCACTTCTCGGCTTTAGCAAGTTGGCGTGCCGCATCTACGTTTAGCAGGCCGTAGCGTTTCACCAGCCGCGCGTCCCAGTGGTGATCCAGCGAATGGTTGAGCAAGCGCTCGGCGATCGGCTCTTCGTTAGCTTGAATTAGCGCTTCGCTGTATAGCACGATCAGTTCGGTGTTGCCGCGCAGGTAGTCGGGCATATCGGCCCAAAGGCCACGCACCCGCTCAATGTTGGTGGGGTTTTGCGCTTCAAACACGATAAGTTCGCGATAGGCTTTAAACTCAAGCTGTTCACGCTCTTGCTGGGTAATGAGCTTCTGCGCCGCCAAGCGTGGAATCAAACGCCTTAAGCCTTCCCAATCGTTGACGCTTAAGTGCACCTGCTTGAGTAGTTTGAGCACCTGCGGGTGGTTGGAGAGCTTCTTATCCAGGCGATTCAGAATCGCCAGCGCTTCTTCGGGCTGCTGACGCTCAATCATCATTTGCGCTTGCATCAGGCCAACGGCGGTATCGGCGCCGTCGGTGGTTAGCTGTGCCTGATTCAGGTGCTCCTGGGATTTCACGTGGTGGCCCTGGTAATGGGCCGCCAGCGCTGCGGATAGGTAGTTGACCAGCGGTGTGCTGGAGTCATCGGCGGCATTAACCAGGGTTTTTTCGGCCTTTTTCCAGCGCCCTTCGGTCAGTGCTACCAGACCACGCACGGTGCGCTGCATGGCGCGACGGTTACGGGCGCGGCTGTTCCAGCTACGAAAACGTCCCATGGGGCGAATAATACCGCTGAGCAAACGCAGCACGAAGTGTAGGACGATAAAGGCGGCAAACAGCAGTACCAGACCAAACCAAAACGATGTCTGGATGGAGGAGTCGCCCACGCGGATCAGCCAGTAGCCGGGCACCGACATCATCAGATGCCCGAACAGGGCCCCGACGGCGAGGCCTGCGACAATGAGGAGAACAAGCTTTCTCATGAATCACCTCCGCTTTGGCCACGCGTCTCATAGCGGTTGTCGATAAAGCGTGCAAGTTCCTGCTGTGAAGCGCTGATATCGGGCAGCTCGGGTTTTACCTCGGCTTCCTTGAGCTCTTGAAGGCGCGCAATAACGCTTTGGGTCTCTTCGCGAGTGGTGTCGTAGTAGTCGTTCAGCAGTTGCAGCGCTTTGTCGATACTCGCGTCATAAAGCTCTTTCTCTTCGTTGAGCAGGGCCAGCTGTGTCTGCTCCAGCACTAAGCGCAGGCTTTGGCGCAGGTAAGACTCTTGCTCCGGAGTAATCAGCGCTTCCAGCGCTTCATCGTGATGGCGAACCACCACCAGGTCTTTAAGCTCTTCACCGAAGCGCGCCAGCTGGCGCTGGAAAGTGCCGGTCGGCGGCTGTTCGATGCTGGAGGTTACCGCTTGCTCCTCAATTTCTTGAGAGAGTCGCAGAGAGGAGATACGTTCCTGCTGGGCATTGAGCGCTAGGTAGAGGCCGGTACGGTCAACCTGGGGCACGGCGTCCAGCGCGGCTAGCTCATTGGCAATGGCTTCGCGTACGGGCGTCAACGCTGGGTTATCAGCATCAACTAGGCGCGCATCGGCGGTACGCAGCAGTGCGGCCGCGCCGTCAACGTCGCCTTCCAGTTGCAAGCGCTGATTGGCCAGGCGTAGCAGGTAGGCAGCTTCGGCATGCAGCCACTCGCGCTCGTCGGTGTCCTGCTCCTGAGAGAGCTGATCCAGCACTTGGCCAAGGGTCTCATCAACGTCGCTGCGGTAGCTTTCAAATTCATCACGCAGGTCGCCCAGAGTGCTCTGCAACGCTTCATCGCGCTCGGCTTCGCCGCTATCCAGGCGTGATTCAAGGTCGCTAACCGCCTGCTGTGAGGCGCTACCTTCAGCCTGTTGCGCCAGTTCGTCGAGGCGCTGCTGCTGATTATCCAGGCGTTGCCAACCTTGCCAAGCGACGAACGCTAGGGCAATCGCCAGAATAATCACCAGGGCAATTGCCAGGCCGCCACTTTTACCGCCACCGCCGCTCTGGCCGCTACTGCTGCCTTTGTGGCCGGTGGGCGGCGTGGTGCCCGCCGATGACTTGTCGCTGGTCGGCTTTGACGAGCCGGCGCTTGAAGATGGCGAACTAGAGGTCGACCCACTTGAGGAGGAAGAGCCTGGCTGAGCGGCACTCGGTGACGATGAGCCTGTGCTGCTGGACGTCGAGGTATCTGCCGGTTTTGCCGCGCTGCTAGCAGCGGTTGAACTCGCAGTGGACGAGCCCTTTCCACGCCGCCGCGACCGACTATTTTTAGCACCACTCTGAGCAGGTGTTGTAGAGCTCGGCGGTGTGTTCGGCGTGCTGGGCTCAGTCGCGTCGGTCGTGGAAGCTGCTTTGTCGGTCGTTTTAGGGACGCCTTGAGAGGCATCGGAGGACGTCGGTTGTACATCGTCCTGATCGTTTACTTGTTTGCTCATGTGTCGCTAGCCCTTAGTAAGTTCCTTGATCGACATCGGCACCCTGTGGGTCGCAGGTCTCCAACGCCGCTATCAACGCAGCTGGCGTAGCTCCGGACGCCACCTTAAGGTCACAAAAACCCAGTATGCCAGCCAGTGTAGCCAAACGGCGACTGGAAACGATTAGCGGTTGGTTCAAGGCCGCCTGATTGCACCATTTTGCCAGATGTTCCAGCAGTTCGCTGCTGGTGACGATCAACGCCCGGTAATTACCTGAAGAAAGACGCGTTTGTAGCATGGGGGCAAGGGGTTGAAACCTGCGTCGATACACCGCAGCTCGTGTTACCAGTGCCCCCCGTTCGGCAAGCGTGTCAGCGAGCAGCGGGCGGCCACCTTCACCCGCCACCAGTAGAATACGCTGGTGCGCTAACTGCTGTAACGAGGCAAGCGCCAGCAGTGCTTCGCTGGTATCTTCGCCGGCACTCAGATCAGGCACATGCACGCGGACACCCAACTGATCATAAAGCGTCGCTGCTGTGGCGCTGCCAACGCTGTAGTAGTCAATGCCAATAGGCAACTGCGGCCAGAAGCGATCCAGCGCTTCACTTAAGCAAGTGGCCGCAAAGGGACTGATGACTATTATCTTATGGTACTGATCAATATCCAGCCAGATACGCCGCATTTCAGGGGTTTCTGGTAAGGCTTCGAGTTGCATCACATTGAGTGATTCAACGTTCTCGCCTCGCTCGCGCAGAGCAGCGGCCAACGCTTCACCGCGCTCGCCGGGGCGGCAGATCAGTACCGGTTGGCTCATATGGCGCGGCCGTAAACCTCAGCCAGAATATCGCCAGCGCCCTGGTCGAGCAGCTCTTCGGCAATGCGAATGCCCAGCGCTTCCGGTTCATGCATCGAGCCGCGGCCTTCAGCGCGCAGCACTTCGGTGCCCTCTGGGTTGCCCACTAAGCCACGTAGCCACAGGGTTTCATTGTCAATATCCAGCACCGCGTGGCCCGCAATGGGTACTTGGCAGCCGCCCTCTAAGCGCGTGTTCATGGCCCGTTCGGCGCGTACGCGGGTTGCGGTGTCTGCGTCGTCAAGCGGGGCTAGCAACGCAATCAGCTCGGGATCATGCAGGCGGCACTCAATGCCTAGAGCACCTTGGCCGCAGGCGGGCAAGCACACTTCCGGCGGCAGTGCCTGGGCAATCCGATCGTCCAAGCCCAACCGCTTAAGGCCCGAGGTCGCCAGGATGATGGCGTCAAATTCGCCCGCGTCTAATTTGCCTAGCCGCGTTTGTACGTTGCCGCGCAGATTAAGAATTTGCAGGTCGGGACGGGCTTCACGCATCTGAAGACCGCGCCGTAGGCTGGCGGTGCCAATACGCGCCCCTTCGGGGAGCTCATCAATGCTAGAGTAGTGGTTGGATACAAACGCATCGGTAGGGTCGGCGCCCTCTAGAATGACCGACAGGCCCAGCCCTTCGGGAAAGTGCATGGGGACATCTTTCATCGAGTGGACGGCAATATCGGCACGGCCATCCAGCATGGCGTCTTCCAACTCTTTAACGAACAGCCCTTTACCGCCAATTTTTGAAAGCGGCGTATCGAGAATTTTGTCGCCCTTGGTAGACAGTGCTACAAGCTCGACCTCAAGGCCGCTGTGAGCCGCCATTAGGCGGTCGCGAACGTACTCAGCCTGCCACATGGCCAGTTGGCTTTTACGCGTGGCAATGCGCAGTTTGGTGATTGATAGCACGTTATTCTCCCTATACCGCAGACACGGCGAGTCAAGCTATGATAAGTGTCATCATAAAGCACCGAGCGCCACAGTAAAAATAACGGAACTAATTATGCTCTCGTAACGTGTTTTATCCGTTCCCTAGGAAATCCTATGTCCTTAGTGTTACCCCACGGCCAGCTTGACCAGTTTTTCCTGCTCTCACGGGATCTGTTCTGCTGTATCGACTTTGAAGGCACGCTGCTGCAAGTCAATCCCGCCTTCGAGACGCTGCTGGGGTACTCGTCCGAAAACTTAATTGGGCGTGCCTGTGGTGTTGTCATTGACCCCCTCGATCATCCCGTGATCGAGGGGGCGTTACAGCGCATGCACCAAGGCGAAAAGATCCTTCCCTTCGAGGTGCGTGCTGTTTCTGCAACCGGCAAACAGCACTGGCTAGAAATTACGCCTTCATCAGGGGAGGGGGTGATTTACGTGATCGCCCGGGTGATTACGCGCCGCAAGGCCGCGGATGAGCAGTTGCTGCGCAACCAACGGCTGTTCAAAATTGCCGGTGAAACCGCTCTGATTGGCGGCTGGTATGTCGACATGGCGGACGGTCAGCCTATCTGGTCCGATGAGCTTAGCCATATCCACGGCATGCCCCCGGGGTTTCAACCCAGCGTTGAAGAGGCGTTTTCCTTTTATGCGCCGGAGTCACGGGAGCGCCTGATGGCGGCATTTAATGCCTGCTGTGAGTACGGTATTAGCTTTGATGACGAGTATGAGGTGATTACCCGCCAAGGTAAGCACCTCTGGGTGCGAGCGATTGGTAAAGCGGTACGCGATCACGAGGGCCGCATTATTCAGGTGCAGGGGGCGTCGCAGGATATTACCGAGCAAAAGCAGTTGCGCGAAAACCTGACCCAGCTTGCGCACCGGCTAACCATGACGCTGGATAGCATTACCGACAGTTTTTTTACTCTGGATACGGAGTGGCGTTTTACTTACGTGAACCGAGAGGCGGAGCGTATTTTGAAGCGCCACGAAGGTGAGCTGCTAGGCCAGCATATTTGGCAGACGTTTCCTGACGCCGTGGGCAGCAGGTTTCAGAAAGAGTATCAACGTGCCGCGAGCCAACAAGAAGCGGTACATTTTGAAGCGTTCAATCCGCGCTTAAATAGTTGGCTGGAGGTGCACGTATACCCTTCACCCGAAGGTCTGGCGGTCTATTTTCGTGATATCAACGAGCGTAAAGCAACCGAGCATCAGCTAAAACTGCTGGAGCGTAGCGTTGAATCAAGTACCAACGGGGTGGTGATTGTCGATGCCCAGCGCAGCGACCTGCCTATGGTCTACGTTAACGCTGCCTTCGAGCGCATTACCGGCTACTCGCGCAGCCAGGCACTGGGGCGCAACTGCCGTTTCCTGCAAGGTAACGAGACCGATCCCGGCACCGTCAAGCAGCTTCAGGTAGGAATTACCGAACAGCGTGAAGTGCACGTGGTCATTCGTAACTATCGGCGTGACGGTACGGTGTTTTGGAACGACCTGTACATTTCGCCCGTTCTCGATGAAGACGGTCAGGTGACCCACTTTATCGGTGTCCAAAACGATATTTCTGAACAGCGCGAATATCAGGCGCAACTCGATCATAACGCCCATCACGATGCCTTGACCGGGCTGCCCAATCGGCTGTTGCTTGGTCAGCGCTTGGAAGAGGGGTGCGTGGTAGCGCGCCGCTACCATCGCTATATCGCCGTGCTGTTTATCGACTTGGATGACTTCAAGCCGATCAACGATACCTTGGGCCATGAAGTGGGCGACTTTATTCTGGTCGAGGTTGCCAAACGGCTGGAAAGTGAACTGCGCCCCTGGGACACCGTTGCGCGTTTTGGCAGCGATGAGTTTGTGGTGTTGTTGCCGGATCTAGCCCATCAGGGCGATGTAATACAAGTGGTCGAACGGGTTCTCCAGGGGCTTTCGCCGCCCTACTGGTTTCGCGACAGCGAGCTGCGCATCACCGCCAGTATTGGCATTGCCATCAATGACGGCAGTATGAAAAACCCCCGCCAGCTTATCCAGCAGGCGGACTTGGCGATGTATAAAGCCAAACGGCGCGGGCGTAATACCTACCACTGGTATACCGAAGACTTGAATCGCAAGGTGAGCGAACGGGTCAGCTTACGCAGTGCGCTACAGCAAGCCATTGAGCAACAGCAGTTCGAACTTCATTATCAGCCACAAATTCACGCGCCAAGCGGTCGCGTGGTGGGGGTTGAAGCGCTGATCCGCTGGCAGCACCCTGAGCGAGGCAATATCCCGCCGTCTGATTTTATTAGCCTTGCCGAGGATACTGGTCAGATCATTCCCATTAGCGAGTGGGTGTTAGCTACCGCCTGTCGCGATGCCCAGCAGCTCAATGGCCTGGGGCTGGGCGAGATCACCATGGCGGTTAATATTTCGCCCATGCAGTTTCAACGCCCTGGCTTCCTCGCCTCTATTGATCAGGTGCTGGCGAGCAGCAGACTAACGCCTGCGCTGTTAGAGTTGGAGCTTACCGAGGGGGTGCTGATGGACAGCGCCGAGCAAGCGATACAGGCATTAAGAAATCTACGAGCGCTTGGAGTCCAGATTGCACTAGACGATTTTGGCACCGGCTTCTCTAGCTTAAGCTACTTAAAGCGGTTGCCGATTAATCGCATCAAGATTGACCGCTCCTTTGTGCGCGATGTGATTACGGATCGCTACGATGCCGCGATTATCGACGGCGTGGTCGCCATGGCGGGGAAAATGGGGCTCGAAGTGCTGGTCGAAGGTGTAGAGACGGCAGAGCAGTTCGGCTACCTGCAACAGCACCACTGCGACTATTTCCAGGGCTACTACTTTGCCCGCCCCATGCCCCTAAGTGCCCTGTACGAATTTCTGCACAAACCACCTGCCGTCGTAATGTCAGGCTCTTGGCTCCCGCATAAATAAAAACGGCGTGCCGCTGACCGGGGCGACTCTGGTACACTTTCTGCTAACGACTCCATTGTTTTGTCAGCAGGATATATCTTCGATGAGCCAAGCCACGAATCAGTCTTGGGGCGGTCGCTTTAGCGAGCCCACCGATGCCTTTGTTGCACGCTTCACCGCGTCAGTTAATTTCGACCAGCGCCTGGCCCCCCAGGACATCCAGGGCTCTATCGCCCACGCCACTATGCTGGCTCGGGTCGGCGTGCTCACCGATGACGAGCGCGATGCGATTATTAACGGCCTGAACGAGATTCAGGGTGAAATCGAGCGCGGCGAGTTTAACTGGTCGGTGCCGCTGGAAGATGTGCATATGAACATCGAAGCGCGGCTGACTGAAAAGATCGGTATTACCGGCAAAAAACTCCACACCGGGCGCTCGCGCAACGACCAGGTCGCCACCGATATTCGCCTGTTTATGCGCGATGAGATCGATGTAATCGAAGTGGAACTCAAGCGCCTGCGCGAAGGCATGATCGAGCTGGCAGATCGTGAAGCCGAGACCATTATGCCCGGCTTTACCCACCTGCAAACCGCCCAGCCGGTCACCTTTGGCCACCATATTCTGGCTTGGCAAGAGATGCTGGCCCGGGATCACGAGCGCCTGCTGGACTGCCGTAAGCGCGTCAATGTCATGCCGCTAGGAGCAGCCGCGCTGGCGGGTACTACCTACCCGATCGACCGCCATGTAACAGCAGAACTGTTAGGTTTTGACCGTCCAACGGAAAACTCTCTGGACGCGGTCTCGGATCGTGACTTCGCTATCGAATTCACCAGCTTTGCCAGCATCCTACTAATGCACCTGTCGCGCATGAGCGAAGAACTGGTGCTATGGACCAGCGCCCAGTTCAACTTTATCGACCTGCCCGACCGCTTCTGCACCGGCTCTTCGATCATGCCGCAGAAGAAAAACCCCGATGTGCCTGAGCTGGTACGCGGCAAAACCGGTCGCGTGTACGGCCACCTGATGTCGCTGCTAACGCTGATGAAATCCCAGCCGCTGGCCTACAACAAAGACAATCAGGAAGATAAAGAGCCGCTGTTCGATGCAGTGGATACCGTGCGCGACTGCTTAAAAGCCTTCGCCGATATGGTGCCCGCCATTGAGCCCAAAAAAGCCAGTATGTATGAAGCGGCGCGGCGTGGTTTCTCTACCGCGACGGACTTGGCCGACTACCTGGTGCGCAAGGGCGTGGCCTTCCGCGACGCCCACGAAATCGTGGGGCAGTCGGTGGCCTATGGCCTTAAAAGCGAAAAAGACCTGTCCGAGATGAGTCTGGATGAGCTCAAACAGTTCTCCGATACCATCGAGCAGGATGTGTTCGAGGTGTTGACCCTGGAAGGCTCGGTAGCCGCCCGTAATCACATTGGTGGTACCGCGCCGAATCAGGTGCGGGCAGCCGCCCAGCGAGCGCGTGAGGCGCTAAGTGCGCTCAAGGCGGGCGCATGAAAACGCTGGTAATCATGGCCCTTTCGGCGCTGCTGTTAACCGCGGTTGTCGGCTGTGGACAAAAAGGGCCGCTTTATCTGCCGGAAGATGCGCCCGCTGACGAGCAATCTGCCCAGGCGTCTGAATAGATAGCTGCAGGCCCAGGAGAAGGGGAGAGCACCATGGACTATTTTAATTACCGCGATGGCGTGCTGTACGCCGAAGACGTACCGCTGTCACGCATTGCCGACGAGTACGGCACACCCTGCTACGTCTACTCAAAAGCCACTTTCGAGCGTCACTTTCGCGCCTATACCGAAGCACTGGGTGGCCACCCACACCTGATTTGTTACGCGGTGAAGGCCAACTCCAACCTGGCAGTGCTGGGGCTGTTGGCCAAGCTGGGTGCGGGGTTCGATATTGTTTCCATCGGTGAGCTCGAGCGGGTACTCAAAGCCGGTGGTGATCCAGCGAAGGTGGTGTTTTCAGGGGTTGCCAAGCAGCCCCATGAAATGACCCGTGCGCTGGAAGTGGGCATTAAGTGCTTTAACGTTGAGTCACGCCCGGAGCTTGAGCGCTTGAATCGCGTTGCCGGTGAGCTGGGTGAAATTGCCCCGGTCTCGTTGCGGGTCAACCCAGACGTGGATGCGGGGACTCATCCGTATATCTCCACCGGTTTGAAGGATAACAAGTTCGGCATCCCGGTGGATGAAGCCTTGGCGGTTTACGAGCTAGCCGCAAGCCTGCCTAATCTGCAGGTGAAGGGGCTCGACTGTCATATCGGTTCGCAGCTTACCGAGACGGCGCCGTTTTTGGATGCCCTTGATCGCTTGCTGGTGCTTATGGAGCGTCTGCGTGAGCGGGGCATCGAAATTGAGCACCTGGATTTAGGCGGCGGTTTAGGCGTGCCTTACCGTGATGAAAAACCGCCCCAGCCGTTTGATTACGCCAGCCAGCTGCTGGCGCGGCTTTCGCGTTGGGAAGGTGGCGAAGCGCTTACGCTGCTGTTTGAGCCCGGCCGCTCCATCGCTGCCAATGCGGGGGTCATGCTTACGCGGGTAGAGTTTCTCAAGCCCGGCGAGACCAAGAATTTCGCCATTGTCGATGCGGCCATGAACGATCTGATTCGTCCGGCGCTGTACCAGGCCTGGCAGGCGATTGTGCCGGTGGATACTCGCCAAACGCGGGAAAGCGCCCTTTACGACGTAGTGGGCCCCGTGTGTGAAACCGGTGACTTCCTGGGCAAGGAACGCGAGCTGGCGATTACCGAAGGCGATCTTTTGGCAGTGCGCTCGGCGGGGGCCTACGGCTTTGTCATGGCGTCGAACTACAACAGTCGCCCCCGTGCCGCCGAGTTGATGGTCGATGGCGACAACTGCCACGTGGTGCGCGCCCGGGAAACCGTTGCCAGCCTATGGGCGGGTGAAGCACTGCTGCCCGAAGGGGGGCGCTAATGCTGTTACACTTCACCAAAATGCATGGCCTGGGCAATGACTTTGTCATGGTGGATCTGGTCACTCAGCGCGCGCGGCTGGACGAAGCCCAAATCCGCACGCTGGCAGATCGGCGTTTCGGCATTGGCTTTGACCAGCTGTTGGTCGTCGAGCCGCCTCGCGATCCCGAGATGGATTTTCGCTACCGCATTTACAATGCCGACGGCAGTGAAGTGGAAAACTGCGGCAACGGCGCGCGCTGTTTTGCCCGCTTCGTGCGCGATCAGCGGCTAACACACAAGCATGAAATTCATGTGGAAACCGCCGGAGGGCCATTGGTGCTGACCGTGCAGCACGACGGCATGGTGCGGGTAGATATGGGCCGCCCGCGGTTTAGTCCTCTGGCGCTGCCGTTCGATGCCCCAGGGGATCAACCCCTACATCAGCTCGAAGTGGGCGATGAAACGCTGCAGATCGGCGTGGTCTCCATGGGCAACCCCCATGCGGTGCTGCAGGTCGACAGCGTGGATAAAGCCCCGGTCGAGCGCCTAGGGCCATTGGTCGAGGCGCATCCGCGTTTTCCTAAGCGTGTTAACGTGGGCTTTATGCAGGTACTCTCGCCTAGTGAAATTCGTTTGCGCGTGTACGAACGCGGCAGCGGAGAAACCCTGGCCTGCGGTACCGGTGCCTGCGCCGCGGTGGCCAGCGGCATTCGTCAGGGGCTGCTGAAAAGCCCCGTAAAGGTTCATTTGCTTGGTGGAGAGCTCAGCATTGAGTGGCCTGACCCGGAAGGGGCGCTAACGATGGTGGGGCCAGCTACACGGGTTTTCGATGGCCGCGTAGCACTTAATTAATTCGAGGAGAACGGCGATGTCACAAGCCCCCGAACCCCGCAAAACGCTCGAGCCTGATCAAGTGGCGTTCTGGCTGGCGCGCCATCCCGATTTTTTCGTCGGCCGGGAAGGGCTTCTGCAGCAACTGCAGGTTCCCCATCCGCATATCGACGGGTCGGTGTCACTGCTCGAGCGCCTGGTGTTAGATCTGCGTAAGCGCGCAGAAACCGCCGAGGGCCGCCTGGAGCACCTGCTGGAGACCGCTCGCCATAACGAGTCACAGTACCGCCGGCTGCGGGAAACGTTGATAGCCCTGGTGGAAGCGCCGGATCGCGATGCGCTGGCGCAAGCGTTGGCCACTCAGCTTAGCGAGCGCTTTGAAACCCCGGCCATGGCGCTGTGGTGTCCGGCCACGTTAAGCGATAGTGAGCCGACGCCGCCCCAGCCGCCTCGCCATGTGCTGGATCAGCACGCCAGTGCGCGGCTTTCGGCGTTGTTGGATGGCCGTACCAGCCGCTGCGTTAAGCTTAGCGTCAGCGACTGGAAATGCCTGCTGCCCCATGTCAAAGCGCCCCGTAAAGCGGGCTCCTGCGCTATTTCGCGCCTCTCAGCGGGCGACCCCTTGGGTTATTTGCTGCTAGCCAGCCCCAGCCCAGACGCTTACCGGGCCAGTATGGACACGCTGTTCACCGAGTACTTGGGCGATATCGTCGCGCGCCTGCTGATTCGCCTGGGCGATCATGGCTAACTCAACGCTAGATGAGCCATCCCTGGCTGAGACACCGATAGCCAAGCGCGTTGAGGCCTTTCTAGCGGCGCTGGCGTCTCATGCAAGTCCTGCCACGGTGGCGGCTTATCGGCACGATTTGGCCGCCCTGTGTCGCTTCACCGAGCGGCGCGATGTGACGGATCCCGCGGCGTTAGATACCGCTCTGCTGCGGGCGTTTTTAGGGGCGGAGCGTAGTCGTGGCCTAGCGCCTAGAAGCCTGGCCCGGCGACGGGCGGCGCTGTCCCGCTTTGCCGATTACCTGGTCAAGCAGGGTGTGCTGGTCGATAACCCGGTGGGGCTACTGCGTACGCCTAAACAGCCGAGCCATCTGCCGCGCCCTGTGGATGTCGATGCCCTGGCGCGCTTTCTTGATATCCCCCACGATGGCTCGCCATTGGGCATGCGGGACCAGGCTATTCTTGAACTGTTTTACTCCAGCGGCTTGCGCTTGGCGGAGCTGGCGGCCCTTGATTTGGGCGATTTGCAGAACAGCCGGGTAAGGGTAATAGGTAAAGGCGGCAAGCCGCGTCAGGTGCCGGTAGGGCGCCGCGCCCAGCAGGCGCTGGCCGAGTGGCTGGGGTGTCGCTCAGTGCTGGCACCTATTACTGAGCAGGCGCTATTTGTGGGCCAACGCGGGCAGCGCTTAGGGCATCGTGCCATTCAAAAGCGCTTAGCGCAGCTGTCGCTTGCCCGTGGCCTGCCCGAACACCTGCACCCTCACCGGTTGCGTCACTCCTTTGCTAGCCATCTGTTGGAGTCGAGCCAGGATCTTCGCGCCGTGCAGGAGTTGCTGGGCCACGCCAATCTGTCGACTACGCAAATCTATACCCGGCTTGATTGGCAGCATCTTGCGACCAGCTACGATGCCGCCCACCCCCGCGCCAAACGAGGCCTCAGTGACCGCAAAAATAGCCCCAGGAGTAAACCATGACGATGCTGCAGGCAATCACCTTCGATCTCGATGACACGTTGTGGGATAACCACGGCGTGATGGCGCGTACCGAAGAGGGCCACTACCGCTGGCTGCTGGAGGCGCTTGAGGCATGGCGAGCGGCACGCCAGGAAACAGCGCTTTCGTTATCCCACGAAGAGGGCGGGCTGGATTACCTTCAGCGTCGTCAACAGTTGGCTAAAGAGGTGCCCGAACGGCGCGGCGACTTCACTTGGCTACGTTTGCGCGCCCTGGAGGCTCAGTTAGAAGACGCCGGTCTGCACCGCAGTGCTGCGTTGATGTGGGCAGGGGCTGCGATGAATGAGTTTCACCGCCTGCGTGTACAGGTCACGCCCCACCCTGAAGCGGCCGGTTTACTGGCTGCCTTAGCGGAGCGCTATCAGTTGGCGGCGATCACCAACGGCAATATACATCTTAAACGTCAGCCGCTGGCCAGCTATTTTCCGGTCGCCATTGCTGCGGGCGAGCTACTGGCGCCCAAGCCCGATCCTACGCCGTTCCTCACCGCGCTGTCGCGCTTAAACGTGGCCCCTGAATGCGCCATGCACGTGGGTGACTCGTGGCAGGAGGACGTTCTCCCTGCCCAGCAGCTGGGCATGCACGCGGTCTGGATTTCTGAAACAGAGGATCAACCGCTCCCCCCGCGTGTGCACCGCATTGCCCATATTAAAGAGCTGCCCAGTGTGCTGGAGAAGCTAGAGATACATCATTCAGGCGGTGTATACAGCCAATGATTGAGTTTCTGGGATAGCGTATCGACGCCGTCGCGCTTGAGTGAAGAGAACAGCTGAACGGAGACGAGGTCTTCCCAATCCTTCAAACGCGAGCGCACTTTTTGCAGCGCAGCGCTGGCAGGGCCTTTCTTCAGCTTGTCGGCTTTGGTAAGCAAAATATGCACCGGCATTCCGCGCTGGTCGGCATAGTCGAGCATCATTTGGTCGAACTCGGTGAGCGGGTGGCGCACGTCCATTAGCAGTACTAAGCCGCGTAGGCTGTAACGGTTGCGCAGGTACTCCGCTAGGTGCTTTTGCCACTCTAGCTTGACCGCCTCCGGAACCTTGGCGTAGCCGTAGCCGGGCAGGTCGACCAAGCGCCGCGACGCGTCGTTCATAACGCTGAAAAAGTTGATCAGCTGGGTGCGCCCCGGTGTGCGCGAGGTGCGCGCTAACGCATTTTGTTGTGTTAATGCGTTGATAGCACTTGATTTGCCTGCGTTTGAACGCCCGGCAAAGGCCACCTCAGCGCCGGTGTCATCCGGGCACAGGGCCAGGGTGGGGGCGCTGATAAGAAAACTTGCCGTCGGGTAGTTCAGCCGAGGGATTGGGCTATCATGGGGGGTAGTCATGGGGTTGATCCTGAAAAACGAACATAAAAGCGGCCTACTCTGCGTACTATCACCTCATTATTGCCTCACCATCAGGTAAAGTAGGACGCATAATAGCGACTCATGATAGAGAATTGAGAGCAGTACCGCGACGAATTACCCCTAAAGCAGGTCAGTACTTGCATTCCCGCCGCTGGGGTGATTCGTTATAATGCAGGCGGTTTATATCTGCGACCTGAGGCGCTAGTGTACCATCGCGATACGTTGTTGGTATTAGCGAAGGTTGGTATTGGCGGAGCTAACCCTGGTAACTTGTGAAACCTGGGAAGCGCCCAGGGTGCGTACCAGTCAAACATAAAACGGCATAGTGGAATAGCAATGAGAAAGTTACTGGCAAGCCTAGCAATTACCATGGGCGCCGTTGGCATCGCCCACGCTCAAACGGACTACCAAGCCGATGCTGACGCATCCGCTGGCCAGGAAATGGCCCAAACCTGCGCCGCCTGCCATGGGCAGCAGGGCATTAGCCCATCAGGCGCTTTCCCTAACCTGGCGGGTCAGCAGATGTCCTATCTGGCAAAACAGATTATGGACATCCGCGATGGCAACCGTATGGTTCCCCAAATGGCCGGTCAAGTTGATGACTTCTCTGACCAGGACGCTTGGGATGTGGCGGCGCACTTTGCGCGCCAAGACGCCAACCTGGGCCAATCCAGTGACGAAGACGCTGAGCTACTGGCACGCGGTGAAGAGCTTTACCGCGCTGGCGATATGTCCAAGGGTATTCCCGCCTGTTCTGCTTGCCATACTCCCACGGGCGTCGGTATCGGCAGCGCCGTTTACCCTGGCTTGTCTGGGCAACACGCTCAGTACACGGTCTCAACGCTGCAGGCATTCGCGTCAGGTGATCGTAACAATAGCCCCAATAACATCATGGGCGACATCGCTTCAAAAATGAGCGACAACGATATGGAAGCAGTGGCTAACTATGTGTTGGGTTTGAACTGAGTGTTGGGTTTGAACTAACGTTTTAAACCCTAGCGTTTAACACCACACATAGACAGCCTAAATACTTCCTTATGCCGTTTGCGGGTTCTCACTAGCAACGTTCTTGGTAACGTTTGCTAGCTGAGGGAACCCGCTAATGTATCCACGGTCTCACTTTCCGCTTACCCATGGAGAAGCTTTTACAATGTCTAAAACGCGAGCGATGTTTAAAACGGTAATGGTCGCACTGGCCGGTTTAGGGCTTTCTGCGGCAGTGAGTGCCCAGGAAGTGGTGGAAGGTCAGCACTATGAGGTGCTTGAATCGCCGGTAGAGACACAGGTTGACGACGGGCAAATTGAAGTCACCGAAATATTTTGGTTTGGCTGCCCGCACTGCTATCGCCTGCAAACGCCGATTAACGAGTGGTACGAGACTCTGGACGATGACGTTAGTGTCGTCAAAATGCCTGCCACCATGGGCGGGGATTGGAATACCCACGCTACAGCATTCTATGCAGCTGAGTCGCTGGGCATCGAAGAGGAGTTGCACGCTGACTTCTTTAACGCCATCCACCAGGAAAATCAGTCGCTCACAGAGCCCGATGAGATTGCAGCTTTCTTTGCCAACTACGGCGTCAGCGAAGAAGAGGCCAAGCAAGCGCTGACTGACTTTAGTGTGCGCAGCGAAGTGAATGATGCCAATAACCGTATGCGCAAAATGAAGTTAATGGGTGTGCCTGCCCTGGTGATTGATGGTCGTTTTCTGGTGACGCCGAGCTCAGCCGGTAGCCTTGAAAACATGCCGAAAATCGCTGAAGCGTTGGTTGAGCAGGTGCGTGAAGAGCGCGCAGAGTAACCGTGTTACGTGAAGCTAGGGAGCGTGACGAAACAGCCATAAATGGCCCACGCTCGACGCTGTTTGAAGATGGGCATTTGCGTTTGCTGACCTTTAATTTGCAGGTTGGCATTCAGACCTCGGCGTATCATCACTATGTTACGCGCAGCTGGCAGCACCTATTGCCCAATCCGCGTCGCCAGAAGCGGCTGGACGTGATGGGTGAAGTGCTGAGCAAGTTTGACGTGGTGGGACTGCAAGAGGTCGACGGCGGTAGTTTTCGCTCAAGCCGCGTCAATCAGGTGGAGTATCTCGCTGCCAAAGCGGGGTTTCCCCATCATGTTCAACAGCTCAATCGCAATCTGGGCCGCATTGCCCAGCACAGTAATGGTTTGCTCTCGCGCTTGGTACCCAGCCAAATAGAAGAGCACCGTTTGCCGGGTGCAATGCCGGGGCGCGGCGCGATTCACGCTCGCTTTGGCGAAGGGCCGGATGCGCTGCATATCTTTGTTGCCCACCTGGCGCTAAGCCACCGCGGCCGGGTGCGGCAGCTCAACTACTTAAGCGACATCATTCAACCACTGCGCCACGTGGTGGTCATGGGGGATCTCAACTGTACCCCTGACCAACTGCACGCTCACGAGCGTTTTAGTGCGTCGTTACCGCTGCACCCGGTTAAACCCTTGCTCAGTTACCCCTCCTGGCAGCCGCGCCATGCGCTGGATCATATCTTGTTGTCGCAGTCGTTAGAGGCAGCCGAAGTGCGGGTGCTGGATCATCTCTTTTCTGACCACCTGCCGATTGCTGTCGATTTACCCTTGCCCGAGGCCTGTTTAGCGGCAATTCGTTCAAGCGTTTAATAATAAGCACGCTGTGCACTCCGTGAGCGCTGCATTATCCGCGTATATGCGCTATTGTCTGGGACGCTGATCCCCTTAGCCGTTTTACGCGAGACACTCCCATGTCGGACACAACACAACTACCTGCTTTTATTGGTGCGCTGGATCGCGCTTCCGAATGGTTCGGGCGTACCCTTGCGTGGCTGATCATCATTATGATGTTGATTCAGTTCGCTATTGTACTGCTTCGCTATGCCTTCAGTGTGAATAGCATCTTCATGCAAGAACTAGTGATGTATATGCACGCCAGCGTGTTTATGCTCGCAGCTGCCTATACGTTTCGCCACGACGGCCACGTGCGGGTGGACATCTTCTATCGAGGCATGACACCGCGCCGCCAGGCGTTAATCAATGTCGTGGGCATTATCACGCTATTGATTCCAGTGATGATCTTTATCATCGCTTCCAGTCTGGGCTATGTGGCCAACTCCTGGCGCATTCTGGAAACCTCCTCCGACTACGGCGGTATTCCGGCAGTCTATGCACTGAAAACCTTGATACCGCTGTTTGCCGTTTTGATGATCGTGCAAGGCGTGATTGAAATTGTTCGCAATGGCTATGTGATGGCCGGGCGGATAGTGCCGTCTGCTGCCGGTGGCAATCATCTTGAGGAGCGTGTTTGATGCTGGAATTTATGCCAGTTATTTTATTTGCCGTTATCTGTATTGTATTGATGTTCGGCTTTCCCGTAGCGCTGTCTCTGGCGGGCACGGCGTTGCTGTTTGCCGGTATGGGGCTCGGGTTGGAAGCCATCGGTATCGACGCCAACTTTGATAGTGGCTATCTTGCCGCCTTGCCTAACCGACTCTACGGCATAATGACCAACCAAACGCTGTTGGCGGTGCCGCTATTTGTCTTGATGGGCGTGTTGCTGGAAAAATCCAAAGTGGCTGAGACGCTGCTGGATGCCATGGCTCTGCTATTTGGCGCCATGCGTGGTGGCTTGGGTATTTCGGTGACTCTGGTGGGCATGCTGATGGCTGCCTCTACCGGTATTGTAGGGGCCACGGTGGTCACCATGGGGCTGATGTCGCTTCCCACCATGCTAAAGCGTGGCTACAGTACCTCGTTGGCGACCGGGACTATCTGTGCTACCGGTACGTTGGGGCAGATTATTCCGCCTTCCATTGCCTTGGTACTGCTTGGTGACGTGCTGTCATCAGCGTATCAGCAAGCGCAGCTGGATATGGGGATTTTCAGCCCTAAAACGGTCTCCGTGGGCGATCTGTTTATGGGCGCACTGGTGCCCGGGTTACTGCTGGTCGTCATGTACATGATCTATGTGGCTATGGTGGCATGGTTGCGTCCGCATATGGCGCCTGCTGCCGACCGTGAAGAGTTGATGGCCGAGCTTGGTCATACCTCGGGGATTGGCATGCTGCTGCTCAAAGGGTTGGTGCCACCGGTGGTACTGATTGTGGCAGTGCTGGGCTCGATCCTCAGTGGTTTTGCCACGCCCACAGAGGCCTCAGCGGTAGGCGCCTTTGGCGCTTTAGTGCTGGCGTTGGCTTATCGTCAGCTCGATTGGGCGACGTTGAAGGACGTGCTGCGTTCGACCACTCACGTTACCACCATGGTATTTTTGATCCTGATCGGTGCGGCGCTGTTTTCGCTAGTGTTTCGTGCTTACGGCGGCGAACACATGGTGACCGAACTGTTCGAGGGTATGCCTGGTGGGGTGGTTGGCGCGACGATCATTGTTATGCTGGTGATCTTCCTGCTCGGCTTTATTCTCGACTTTATCGAAATCACCTTTGTGGTGGTGCCGATTGTCGGGCCGATTTTGCTTGCCATGGGCCTTGACCCGATTTGGCTGGGCATCATGATCGCGATTAACCTGCAAACGTCGTTCTTAACGCCGCCGTTCGGCTTCGCGCTGTTCTATCTGCGTGGCGTAGCGCCGCCGTCTGTATCTACTTCGGCTATTTACCGCGGTGTTATACCGTTTATCCTAATGCAACTGGGTATGTTGCTCATGTTGAGCTTTTTCCCGCAGCTAGCAACGTGGCTACCTGCGCAATTTGGCTAATAAAAGGGTTAGTTGAAAAGCATCGCTGCTATCAACGTTAAGAAGTGGCAACCTAATTAAAAAGCAGCAAATAGCCGTTAATGGCCTGTAGCAAACCGCCTGGTGTTCTACGCTTGGCGGAGTATTCCTACTCATAATAGTAATAATAGAAAGTAAGAGGGTTATTGTATGAAAGCCAAAACACTCCCCGTCGCGATCGCCATGACGACCGCACTTTCCGCCAGTTTGCTGGTGGTCTCTAGTTTCGATAACCAAGCACAGGCGCAAGAGGACGAGTTCCGCTGGAAAATGGTCACCTCCTGGCCGAAAAATTTCCCAGGTGTTGGTCAGGGCCCCGAGCGGCTCTCCCAGCTGGTCGACGAAATGTCGGATGGTCGCCTGACCATTGAAGTCTTCGGGGCTGGCCAATTGGTACCGGGGTTTGAGGTATTTGACGCCGTTTCTGACGGTACCGCTGAACTAGGCCACTCCGCTTCCTACTACTGGAAGGGCAAAGCGCCTGCCGCACAGTTCTTCGCCGCCGTGCCGTTTGGGATGAATGCTCAAGAGATGAACGCCTGGCTAAGCTATGGCGGCGGTATGGAGCTGTGGAACGAGCTGTACGATGACTTTGGCGTTGACGTCATGGTGGCGGGTGCCTCCGGCGTCCAGATGGGCGGCTGGTACAACAAAGAGATCAACTCGGTTGCCGATCTCGACGGCCTGAAAATGCGTATGCCGGGCCTGGGTGGCGAAGTGATGAGTCGCATGGGTGTCGCGATTGTGAATATGCCCGGCGGCGAGATCTTTACTTCGCTGCAATCTGGTGCGATTGACGCAACAGAGTGGATTGGCCCTTACAACGACCTAGCTTTCGGCCTGCACCAAGCCGCCGACTACTACTATTATCCAGGCTGGCACGAGCCCACGGTCATGTTCGAGGCCATTGTTAACGAAGAGGCTTTCGCGGAGCTGCCAGCGGATTTGCAGGCGATCCTGCGTACCGCTATTAGCGACATTAACCAGAGCGTACTGGATGAGTACACCGCACGTAACAACGATGCGTTGGAAACGCTGGTGAACGAGCACGACGTCGAGCTACGCCGCATTCCCGACGACGTACTGGCCCAGGCGCGTGAGCACTCGCAAGATGTGGTCGCCGAGCTGGCCGAATCGAGCGAACTAGCTACGCGTATCTATGATTCCTATCAAGCATTCCAGGAGAAGGTGGAGGATTACCACGCCATCTCAGAGCAGGCGTACTACAACGCCCGCAACCCGGAAGGTGACACCTCGGAATAGTTTGCTGTGCTTGATGCACACTAACGAGCCGCCTTCGGGCGGCTTTTGTGTGTATGGCATATACGTTTTCGGCAGCATAAGGCGCGCAGCTTGGGTATCCTAGGCGTACAGTGACGTTTTTGCCGTGAAGGAGCCCCATGTCTACCCATTCCCGTCTTCGCAATGTGCTTACCATCGCCGGCTCCGATCCTTCGGGGGGCGCCGGGCTGCAGGGGGATCTGAAAACCTTTTCAGCCCTCGGCGTTTACGGCACCAACGTGATTACCGCGGTGATTGCCCAGAATACCTGTGGGGTGGCCTCGGTGTACCCCGTCGCGCCCCAGGCGATACGCGAGCAGTTGGAACACCTGCTGGATGATGTGGCGATAGATGCAGTCAAAATTGGCATGGTGGCCAGTCGCGAGGTCGCCGAGGTGATAGCCGATGTGCTGCGTCAGCGGCGCCCACGCTGGATCGTGCTCGACCCGGTGATGGTGGCCAAGAGCGGCGATATTCTGGTCGATGACGCCGGCATTCGCGCAGTGCGCGATATTCTCGTGCCGCTGGCCGATGTGATCACCCCCAATCTGCCAGAAGCCGCGGTACTGCTCGACACGCCGTCGCCTACCAGTTTAGACGCCATGGAAGCGATGTTGCCGGGGTTAACGCAATTGGGCGCGCCCTATGTTGTGCTGAAAGGCGGCCATCTGCGCGGGGAAACCTGCCCAGACCTGCTGGCAACCCCCAATGGCCATGAGTGGTTGCCCGCCTCGCGAATCGATACCGACAATTTGCACGGTACCGGCTGTGCACTCTCCTCAGCGATTGCCGCCTGCCTGGCGAAGCTGCCCGTGGATGCCGAAGGGGATGCCCCGGTAGCTGCTATCAGTGATGCCAAGCAATGGCTACATGCGGCCCTGGAGGCGAGCGAGCGCTTAAACGTAGGAAAAGGGCGCGGCCCGGTGCACCATTTTCACGCTTGGTGGTGATTGGGTGAGCTGCCTTGAAGCATTTAGGCGCTAGCTGGCTTGCGGGAATGGACATTGCGCACCATGCTAAGGAGTGTTTGCTTAACGGCTTGTAAGGCTGAGCTGCTCAGCCGAGGAGCGTTTCGCCATGCCTCGCACCATTCTGTTTGCCACCGATCTTTCCGCTGATAATCGTGCCGCTTTTGCTCGGGCGTTGCGTTTGGCCTATGCCCAGGGGGTTCAGCTAGACGTGCTGCACGTGTTGGATCCTTACCTACCCAGACGTGTGCTGTTGGATGTCGAGAGCGCGGTAGTGGAAGACATCACCACCATGTTGACGGATCTACGCGAAGACTACGCCCTAGAGGCGCCGAAAACGCTGATCCAGACCGTGACCGGCTCGCCTCACGTTGAAATCGTCCGCGAAGCTCATGAACGCAACGCTGAGCTGATTGTGCTGGGCATGCATCGCAAGCGTGGGCAAAAAGACCTGCTTGCGGGTACCACGGCAATGCGCGTGCTGCGCAGCGCACCATGCCCTGTGGTGGTCTCTTCTCACCAGCCGACCCAGCCCTGGCAGCATATTCTGGTACCTATCGATTTTTCGCTGACGGCGCGGCATACCTTGAAAGAGGCGCTGATTCGCTTCCCTGAAGCCACGCTGACCTTGCTGCACGCCTGGACGCTACCCGGCGAGCGTGAGTTGGGTTCGCAGGCCTATTACGCCCACTGGCGTGAACAAGAAGTGCAGCGCCTGCGCGAGCAGTTGAACAATGAAGTCGAGAGCCTGATGCGCGAGTTAGATGGGGTGCCCGATGTGGAGCTGGTGTTAGAGCAAGGCGCGCCCTGCGATGTGCTACAAGCATATATGAAGCGCCACACGCCCGATCTCGTGATGATCGGCAGTCGCGGTCAGCCCCACCACGCCAGCCAGCTAACCGAGATGCTGCTGTGTGAACCGCACTGCGATTTAATGCTCTGCCGTGCCTGGTAAGCGGGCGCTGTTAATAATCAGTAGTGAACGGCCAATAATAAATATTGTACGGAACCTTTATGTGGTGTGTCAGTATGTATAGATATGCTGCCATGAGGAGGTTCTATGTCTATATGCTTATTAGGGGCTAGGCGCGCCATACAATGGTCACTGCTGTTAGCTGGCCTATCACTAACGCCTTGGGCGATGGCCAACAATGTGACGGAAAAAGGCGAAGTGTTTGAGCGCACAGTAGAGGAGCACGGCCAGCGCTATAGTCTTATCGGTAGCGGCGTGTTTCGCTACATGATCTGGACGGCCTATGCGGGCGCCTACTACCAGGCAGGCGAATCCGAGCCACAGCCGTTGAGTGACGTTCCAAGGCGCTTGGAGCTTGCTTATTTCCATGCCATCGACGCCCCTGACTTCTCTGAAGCCACCACAGAAAGCCTTCAGAAGAGCCTCACCGCTTATGAGTATTCGCAGTTAGAGGTAGATATTACCGCCTTTAATCGAAGCTACCAGGACGTCGAGCCGCAAGATCGCTATGTGCTGAGTTGGGACGGTGACACGCTGCGCCTGGCACTGAACGGCGACACGCTATATGAGGGTGGTAACGCAGAGCTGGCGAGCGCCATGTTCGGTATCTGGCTGGGCGAGCGGCCTTTGGGTGAAGATTTTCGCGATGCGCTGCTGGGGAAAAATTAATAAGTGGTCGTTATAATGGCCGTTTGTTAGCTGGGAGAAGCGTTGTGAAGGCACTGATTCAGCGCGTGAAGCGCGCCAGCGTTGAGGTAGAGGGTAATGTCGTTGGCAGTATCGACAGTGGACTGCTGGCGCTGATAGGCGTGGAGAAGCAAGATGACGGGGCTAGCGTGGAAAAACTGCTGCACAAGCTCCTTCACTACCGGGTATTCAGCGACGCCGACGGCAAGATGAATCATAACCTGCAGCAGGTGAGCGGCGGCTTGCTGTTGGTCTCTCAGTTCACCCTGGCGGCGGATACCCGTAAGGGGCTGCGGCCCAGCTTCTCCAGCGCCGCTCCGCCAGCCCAGGGCGAAGCGCTATTCAACTTGCTGGTTACCCAGGCCCGCACTGCCTGGCCGAATGTCGCCACCGGTGAATTTGGCGCTGATATGCAGGTGGCGCTAATCAACGATGGCCCGGTAACGTTTTTGTTGGAAAGCTAGCCCTGTTGTTGAGTATTCGCTTTCCGCTAGCTAGCCGTCTCTTCGCTGGCGAGCAGTTCTGCTTCCATTGCCTCCAGCGCCTCTTCGGCGCTCAGCCACTGCCTTTCTGACTCATCCAGGCGCGCTTTAATCTCCGCTTGCTGACCAAGTGTCTTGGTTAGTTCGGCTTTGCGGCTGCTGTCGGTGTAGAGCTCTGGGTCGGCCAGCACTTGTTCTACCTTATCGAGTTCTTGCTGGGTCTTCTCCATGGCTTTTTCTGCCTGGTCGCGCTGCTTTTTCAGTGGGCGCAGCTTCTCACGCAGCTCGGCAGCCGCTTTGCGGGATGCTTTGCGCGCTTCGCGGCTGTCGCCGCTAGGCTGCTGGTTCTGGCGCTCGGCTTTTTCTCCGCGGGAGTCCCGGCGGCTCTCTTCCAGGCGCGCTTTAAGCCAAACCCGGTAATCTTCCAAATCTCCATCGAAGGGCTCGACACGGTGATCTGCCACCCGCCAGAACTCATCGACCGTGGCGCGCAGCAAGTGACGATCGTGGGAGACCAGAATAACCGTGCCTTCGAAGCTTGCCAGTGCCTGAGTCAGCGCCTCGCGCATCTCTAAGTCCAGGTGGTTGGTGGGCTCATCGAGCAGTAGCAGGTTGGGTTTCTGCCAAGCGACGAGTGCCAGTGCCAGGCGGGCTTTTTCACCACCGGAGTAGTTGGCGACTGTGCCGAAGGCGTCGTCGCCCTTAAAGCCAAAGCCACCCAGAAAGTTGCGAATTTCCTGATCGCTGGCGGTGGGAGAGAGGCGCTGGACATGCACAAAGGGCGTCGATGAAACATCCAGGCTCTCAAGCTGATGCTGAGCAAAGTAGCCAATCGCCAAATGCTCGCCGGGCACGCGCTTGCCGTTAAGTAACTCAAGCTCGCCGGTGAGCGATTTAATTAGCGTCGACTTACCCGCCCCGTTGGGGCCTAACAGGCCAATGCGGCTACCTGGCAGCAGGGTGACGTTGACCTTGTCCAGTTGGATGTTGTCGTCACTGCCGTCGCCCTTTTTACCGCGATAGCCGAGCTGGGCCTGATCCAGCACCAGCAGTGGGTGCGAGGTTTTATCGGCGGCGGGTAGCGTAAAGTGGAAGGGCGAATCCACATGGGCGACGGCGATATCTTCCATGCGTTCGAGCATTTTTACCCGGCTTTGTGCCTGCTTGGCCTTGGTCGCCTTGGCTTTAAAGCGGGCGATAAAACGCTCGATTTCTTCCCGGCGGGCTTGCTGCTTGGCGGCTTCAGCCTGTTGCAGAGCAAGCTTTTCGGCGCGGGTGCGCTCAAACTGAGAGTAATTGCCGCGGTAAAGATCCAGGGTCTGGTGGTGCATATGCACGATGTGGTCACATACGGCATCTAAAAAGTCGCGGTCGTGGGAAATCAGCAGCAGTGTGCCCGGGTAGCGGGTCAGCCACTGTTCCAGCCACAGCAGGGCGTCTAGATCCAGGTGGTTGGTCGGCTCATCCAGCAGCAGTAGATCGGAAGGCATAAACAGCGTACGAGCAAGGTTGACCCGCATCCGCCAACCGCCGGAAAACGCCGAGAGCGGGCGGGCGAGGTCAGTCTGGACGAAGCCCAACCCCACCAGTAGCTGCGCCGCTCGCGACTCGGCGCGGTAGCCATCCAGGGTTTCAATCAAGCCGTGCAGCTCGGCTTCGCGGTGGGCTTCCCCTGCTTCACGGGCGGCCAGTAGGTCAGCTTCTGCTTGGCGTAGCGCCAAGTCGCCATCGAGTACATACTCAATAATCGGGCGGTCGAGGGCGTCAACTTCCTGAGCCATATGCGCAATGCGCTGGCCGCCGCTCATCTCTACCTCGCCCTGGTCGGGCGCAAGTTCGCCGAGCAGGAGTTTGAATAGGCTCGATTTACCGGCGCCGTTTGCCCCGATAATCCCGGCCTTTACCCCGTTATTAAGGGTAACGTCCGCGTTGTCGAGTAGCGTTTGCGTGCCGCGTTGCAGGGCGACTTGGCGCAGTGCGATCATGCCTTCTCCCGAAGAAAGTGGGTCATTTGATGCGAGATTCTATTACGCTTGATTCTACCCGATTGCAGCGCCTACAGCAGACACCCTTGTGGGATTTTGCACTGGCGCTCTACGCCGAGCCCGGCGTTGAGGCGGCCTGCCTGACGCTGCAAGAGAAAGCCGGACTGGATGTTTGCGAAGTGCTGTTTCACTGCTGGCTCTACTCCTGTGGCTTGGAAGCCATGCCTAAAGCGGTTGCTCGCCAGCGTGAGCAGCGACGTCTTTGGCAGTGCCATGTGACGGAGATATTGCGCGGGTTACGGCGTGATTTAAAAGCCTCTGCGGCGGAAAGCGAGTCCATAGCGGCGCTGCGCGACACTATTAAACGGGCGGAGTTGATGGCTGAGCGTGAGAACCTTCAACGTTGGCAAGCGTGGGTATGGGAAGCTTCCGGAGAAGAACAACGTGTGGCGAACGTTGCCGAAATGTCGTTAGATGCGGCTAAGTGGTTGCGAAATCAGCTGTTTTCTACCCAAAATGATCAGTGCTCTGGCGGCGGTTTGGAAGAGCAGAATATATGGCTCCCTACGCTACAAACGCTTACTTGCCCGCTTGACCCTCACCAAGTACCGCGCTAGCCTGAAATTAAGCTGTTTTTGAAATACCTAGCGTTATTCGCCCGCTGACATGCAGTATAAACAGCATCATTGTCCTGCAAGCGAATACCCGTTGGCGAATAACACGCTCGTGTTGATAAATGCGGAGCTGACCTAAATTTAGACAATTGGGTTTTCAAAATTAGGTCGTTGCGCATTCGTACAGCGCGCTTACCACTGCAAGGGGAACAACGCATGAAGGCAAGCAAATCCGTTTCTACTCGTTCTGTAACGACAAAGTTATTGACCACGGCCAGTGTAGGTGCACTGCTGTTTGGTCTCAGCGCCGCTGCTCAAGCAGATAACTGGCGCTACGCTCACGAAGAGTATGAAGGCGACGTTCAAGACGTCTTTGCCTACGCTTTTAAAGAGTATATTGAAGAGAACTCAGACCACACTGTACAAGTTTACCGCTTTGGTGAGCTGGGTGAGTCTGATGACATCATGGAGCAGACCCAGAACGGTATTCTGCAGTTTGTAAACCAGTCGCCCGGTTTTACCGGGGCGCTTATTCCGGAAGCGCAAATTTTCTTCATTCCTTACTTGCTGCCGACTGACGAAGAAACCGTCCTGGAGTTCTTCGACGAAAGTAGGGCCATCAACGAGATGTTCCCTGAGCTTTACGCCGAGCAAGGCCTAGAGCTGCTGAAGATGTATCCTGAAGGCGAAATGGTTATTACAACCAATGAGCCGTTCTCATCGCCGGAGGAGCTGGATAACAAAAAAATTCGTACCATGACCAACCCGCTCCTGACAGAGACCTATGACGCCTTTGGTGCGACGCCAACCCCGCTGCCTTGGGGTGAAGTCTATGGTGGTCTGCAGACCGGCATTATCGATGGTCAAGAGAACCCGATTTTCTGGATCGAGTCTGGCGGTTTGTACGAAGTGTCTCCGCACCTGACCTTTACCGGCCATGGCTGGTTCACTACTGCGATGATGGCCAACCAGGACTTCTATGAAGGTTTGTCTGAAGAAGATCAAGAGCTAGTACAGGAAGCCTCTGAAGCCGCTTATGACCACACTATTGAACATATCAAAGGCCTAGCTGAAGAGTCACTAGCGAAAATTCAGGAAGCCTCTGATGAAGTGACGGTGACACGTCTTGACGAAGAGCAAATTCAAGTTTTCCGTGATCGTGCCCCGCAGGTTGAAGAAGCCTTCCTGGAAATGACCGGTGAGGATGGTGAAGAGCTACTCGAGCAGTTTAAAGCTGACCTTGAAGCCGTAACCAACGAGTAATCATCCTTAAAGCCGCATTGGCGAATGGTTGATTAAACAAGGGGCAGCAAAGGCTGCCCCTTTTTGTTTTGCGGCGGTTAGGTGGATGCTACTCGGCTGGGGGCTAACCATGTTGTCGTTGGGTTACGTGCATCTAGCGTTGAACCGTCGGCAGCGGCATGCCGTTACGCTTGGGTTAGCTGTTCGCCTCGGCACGAGGTAGGTCTGGGCTTGATAGGTTCGGACTAGATGGAAGAGGAACAACGCTGTGTATTGTGCCTACGGCACGTAACTGTTGCCGTTAGAGCCGTTCAAAAGGAGTCCGGCCATGACCGATGAAGAGATGGAAAAGAGTTACCGCTCCGGCTTGCCGGGGGTACTAGGCGTGATCGACACTGCAATTAGCAAAATAGAAGCCGTGATTCTCGCGATGGGTGTTTTGCTAATGGCGCTGAATACGGTCACCAACGTGGTTGCCCGCTTTGTATTTGGCAATAGCATCATGTTTTCCGGTGAGCTAAACCGCATTTTAATCATCATGATTACCTTTGCGGGTATTGGTTATGCCGCGCGCCACGGCCGTCATATTCGCATGTCGGCTATCTACGATGCGCTACCGGTAGGTGGGCGCAGAGTGCTAATGATCTGCATCGCGCTGTTCACATCGCTTGTGATGTTTTTCCTGCTCTATTATTCGGTGGTTTATATTGTTGATCTGCATAGCAAAGGCAGGGTGTTGCCCTCCATGGGCTTGCCGATCTGGATTATCTACCTATGGGTGCCGATGGGCTTTTTGATTACCGGTATTCAATACCTGCTGACCGCCGTTAAAAACTTCACCTCTCACGACGTGTATCTCTCCACGGGTGTGGTGGATGGTTACAAAGACACCGAAACTGAAGTCTGATGCAGAGCACTGCACTCTAGGGGAATAGCTATGACGACAATAATGGTCTCCACTATGATTGCCCTGCTGCTGCTGGGCTTTCCAATGATGATTCCGCTGATTACCGCTGCGGTAATCGGCTTCTATATGATGTTTAACGGCTTCGGCCAGATGGATACACTGATCCAGCAAATGATGGCGGGTATACGCCCAGCCTCACTGATTGCGGTTCCTATGTTTATCCTTGCCGCTGACATCATGACCCGCGGGCAGTCTGCTAACCGATTGATTGATATGGTGATGGCGTTTATCGGCCATATTAAAGGCGGCTTGGCGGTGAGCACTGCGGCATCTTGTACACTGTTTGGCGCCGTATCTGGCTCTACTCAGGCGACCGTGGTTGCCGTTGGTTCACCGCTGCGTCCGAAAATGCTTAAAGCGGGCTACTCGGACTCTTTCACGCTGGCGCTGATCATCAATGCCAGCGATATAGCGTTCTTGATACCGCCCAGTATCGGCATGATTATTTATGGCGTTATCTCGGGCACCTCTATCGGCGAGCTATTTATTGCTGGGATTGGCCCAGGGCTAATGATCCTGTGCATGTTCTCGATTTATTGCATTATCTACGCCATCGTGAAAGACGTACCTACTGAAGCAAAATCTAGCTGGAAAGAGCGTGCAGTCGCGGTTCGGCAGGCTCTTTGGCCGCTCGGCTTTCCGGTCATTATCGTTGGTGGCATTTATGGCGGTATCTTCAGCCCGACGGAAGCCGCTGCAGCCTGTGTACTGTATGCCATTTTGCTTGAGTTTGTGGTCTTCCGTTCGCTTAAGATGAACGACATTTATGCCATCGCCAAATCTACCGGCTTGATTACCGCCGTGGTATTTATCCTAGTCGCGGTGGGTAATGGCTTCTCGTGGATTATCTCGTTTGCCCAGATCCCCCAAATGATTCTGGAGGCAGTGGGTGTCAATGAAGCTGGCCCAACGGGCGTATTGATTGCCATCTGTATCTCCTTCTTTGTGGCCTGTATGTTTGTTGATCCAATTGTGGTCATTCTGGTGCTAACGCCCATCTTCGCGCCCGCCATTGCGGCGACGGGCCTGGATCCTGTGCTGGTAGGTATTTTGATTACCCTGCAGGTAGCGATAGGCTCGGCAACCCCGCCCTTTGGGTGTGATATTTTCACGGCTATTGCGATTTTCAAGCGCCCCTATTGGGACGTGATCAAAGGCACTCCACCGTTTATTTTCATGCTGATTTTAGCGGCCGCTCTGCTGATCATGTTTCCGCAAATTGCGCTGTTCCTGCGTGATGTTGCCTTCCGCTAAACAGCCACAAGGAGTACGCGAATGTTTAATCGCATTTTAGTCCCGGTGGATGGTTCTAAAGGTGCCTTAAGGGCGCTGGAAAAGGCGGTGGGTTTGCAAATGCTAACCGGCGCTGAGCTCTATCTGCTGTGCGTGTTTAAACACCATAGCCTGCTGGAAGCTTCGCTCTCTATGGTGCGGCCCAACCAGCTGGATATTCCTGACGATGCGTTAAAAGAGTATGCCACTGAGATCGCCGTGCATGCGAAATCCCATGCGATCGAGCTGGGCGCTGACAGTGCCCGTGTGCGTGCTTTTGTGAAGGGCGGGCGGCCTTCGCGCATCATTGTGCGCTTTGCCCGTAAGCGAGAGTGCGATCTGATCGTGATTGGCGCCCAGGGCACCAATGGCGAAAAGAACCCGCTGCTAGGCAGCGTTTCTCAGCGGGTGGCGGGCGCGGCGCACTGCCCTACTCTGGTGGTCTAAATCCGCTAAACCTCTCGCTCATTTTGTGGTCTTATTGGCACCCACCACCCCGAAGATGCAGCTCGGGGCGGTGGGTGTTAGTCTTTGTATGACACTGTTTGGCGTTCAGCGCCGCTATAAAAAAGGATCTTTCATGAAACAACTGCTCTCTACCACGGCTCTGACAGGTTTGCTTTTGGTTGCCCCTTTTGCCGCGGCAGCGCCCGAAACGGATGAACAGCGCTTGGCTTACAGCCTGGGTGTTACCTTGGGTGAAAGCATGCAGGCCGACATCGAAGACCTCGACTTGGACGCGTTCAACGACGGTATGAGCGATGTGTTTGAAGGTAATGACTTGGCGCTCAGTGAAGAAGAGATGACCGAAGCGTTGATGGCGTTCCAAGAGCAGTCAATGCAAGCGCGTGCAGCCGAAGCTGAAGAGATAGCGCAAAACAATCTCGAAGAAGGCGAAGCCTTCCTGGCCGAGAACGCAGAGCGCGAGGAAGTGACCGTGACCGACTCTGGCCTTCAGTATGAAGTGCTTGAATCCGGCGATGGCGCCACGCCTGGCCCTGAAAATACCGTCGAAGTGAACTACGAAGGCATGCTGTTGGACGGCACGGTCTTCGATAGCTCTTTTGAACGCGGTGAATCCGTCAGCTTCCAGACCAATCAGGTCATCGAAGGTTGGCAGGAAGCGCTGCAGATGATGAGCGTTGGCGATAGCTGGATGCTGTATATTCCTGCGGATATTGCTTATGGCGAGAATGGCCAGGGGCCAATCGGGCCTAACGAAGTACTGACCTTCCGCGTTGATTTGCTAGGCGTCGAATAAGCGATGATCTCACACCCCACTTCTAGCCTGCATTCTCTAGCCCAGGCACTGGTTTGCTTAGGTCTTTGCACGCCGCTCCTAGCTCAGGCCGAGACGGACAGTGAGCCTGAGGATTTGCCCGCCCTGAGTGCTGCGAGTGAGCAGGCCAGCGTAGTGGGGGTATCGTCGGGTGGTTATATGGCGACCCAGCTAGCGGTAGCTTGGCCCGAGCGGTTTAGTGGCCTAGGTGTACTGGCAGCAGGGCCCTGGAGCTGCGCCCAGGGCTCGCTCAGTTTGGCGCTTAACCAGTGCATGATGACCCGCCGTGGCTTGCCTTCGCTAGATGAATTGGAGGCTCGCCACCAGCGCTATATTGAGCTTGAACAGGTTGGCAGCGCTGAGGCGCTTAGCCAGCTTAGGGCCTACTTATGGCACGGCGAAGAGGATGAAGTGGTTGAGCCACAGCTCGGCGACCTGCTTGCTGAGCAGTGGCAGCAGTGGCTTGCTTCGCCTGATCAGCTACGCGTTGCGCGCAGTGACAATGCGGGACATGGCTGGCCGATACGGTTGCCCAGTGAAGCCGCACCCGGGCCTCAGGAGTGGGGCGATTGTCGTCAGGGGGGCGGCAGTTTCCTATTATCCTGCGATGACAATATTGCCGGAGAAATGCTGGATTGGCTCTACCCCGAACGGGAAGTCTCTGGTGCTGGTGTGCGTAGTAGCGAACAAGAGGGTGAGCAAGGTGGTGAACTCGTCGCGTTTGATCAGTCTGAATTTGCGGTAAAAGGCCTAGCCGACACCGGCTATGTGTTTATACCCGAAGGCTGCGAAGCGGGCGAGTGCACGGTAACGCTGGCGCTCCACGGCTGCCAAATGAATGCAGAAGCCATTGGCGATACGTTTATACGCTACACCGGGCTCAATGCCTGGGCGGCAGCGCATCAGCAAATCGTCCTCTATCCTCAGGCAGAAAGCAGTATGGCGAACCCGCAGGGCTGCTGGGATTGGTGGGGATTTGCTGAAAGTACCTGGCAGTTAAGCCCGCAGCACGATACCCGTAGCGGTACCCAGATTGGCGCGCTGCTGGCGATGCTGGATCGTTTACAGGCGGCGCCTGAACAAGCCGATTGAGAAGAAACTGCGCTTAACCGTCTAGTTCGCTCTCTAATGCGGAAACTAACCCATGCGGGGTCGGTGAGTAGAGCACTCGCTGAAGAATATCGCCCTCGCGATTAACCAAAAAGAGCGAGGCGCTGTGATCAATGGTGTAGTCCATTGCGGAATCCGGCGCTTCGACTTTCCGCCATATCACCCCATAGCGTGAGGCGACATCTTCAAGCTGTTCCTGGCTGCCTACCGCGCCGATAAACTCCTCGCCGAAAAAGCCCATGTACTCCTGCATGCGCGCGATAGTGTCGCGTTCGGGGTCAACGGTAATCATCACTGGCACTACCCGCTCGCGCTGCTCTTCGGAGAGTTGGGACAGGGCTTGACGCTTAACCGACTGGGTCATGGGACAAATATCGGGGCAGTAGGTGTAGCCAAAGGAAAGAATCGCGACTTGATCGTCGTCTAACTGGGTTAACGAGAAATCACCCTGGGTAGAGGGCAGTTCAACTGGGCCTCCTACCGGTTCGCCCTCTTGGGGGGCGAAGGCATACTGATAGAGGCCTATGCCGCTGACCACCAGCAAAACCGCGACCAACGCCGCGCCTAGCCATAACGGTTTCCTTGCCATATGCGTTAACTCCGAATTACGTCAAAATCGAACCAACTGCCTACCTTGCCTTCTGCGGTTTCCAGTATGACACGTGCACGCCAGGGCATAACGTTTTGAGTGCAAATGCCCACTTGGCCTTGACCTTCAAAATGGCCGGGAGCACCTGCGCTAAGGGCAAAACGGTGTAGCCCCAAATCCATATCTCGACCAATAAAATCTACTTCGACCTGAGTGGCCGTTACACCATCGACTTCTACTTCCAGTGGTAATATCTCCAGTGCATCGATTTGCCCATTTGCTTGAACCGCGAGCGTGATGCGGCCCTTATCGCCCAAAGTGGCAGAGCAGGGCGCTGCATGCAGGTTGCAGCTTGAAGTGGGGGGAAACCATGTCACATCACTGTCGCGGTGTAGCCAATGTGAAAAGGCATACCACGCGCAGGCCGCTAGCGCCAAGCCAGTGACCAGTATCAGTACCCTTAAGGCGGGAAAGCCCGCCGGGTGTGCAGGTTTTGATGTCATCTTCATGGCAGAATAATCGCTACGCAAGCCGTGGGGCGGGGAATCATTGCCATGGTAACAGCAATCGCGCCGATATCGCTGTGCTGGGATGTCGCAGGCAAAAGGGACGTAAATGGAGAGTATCACTGGTGCCTTAGGCCCACTATTTCTGTTGATCTTACTGGGCGCCGTGCTTGGCTATTGGCGCTGGCCCAGCGACACCTTTTGGCCGCATATGGAGCGGCTGATCTACTTTGTGCTGTTTCCCGCCATGCTGGTGGGCACCTTGGCCACTGCGGATGTAAACCAAGTGCCGGTCGGCCGCTTGGCGCTGGTGCTGTTGGGCGCGATGGCGCTGTTTGGCTTACTGCTGTGGCGTTTTCGTGGCTGGCTACAGCTAACGCCCGCGGCGTTTACGTCGGTATTTCAAGGCGCGGTACGTTTTAATACCTATGTGGGCGTTGCTGGCGCCGCCGCGCTACACGGCAGCTTAGGCGCGACCACCGCAGCCGTCGCTGTGGCGCTAATGGTGCCAGTGGTTAATGTGATGTGCGTGGCCAGCTTTGTCGCCGCTGGCACACTCGGCGGTGCTAGCGTAGGTAAAAGTGCCATGGCGTTGATTAAAAATCCGCTGATTCTAGCCTGCCTAGCGGGTATCGCCCTGAACCTTTCGGGCGTTGGTTTGCCGGGCTGGAGTCAGGATACGGTAGAGCTACTGGGGCGTGCGGCGCTGCCGTTGGGGTTGGTGGCCGTGGGTGTGGCGCTGCGCCCAGCGGCACTGCTGCGCATTGACCGCGGCGTGCTGGCCACCAATAGCGTTAAACTGCTGCTCATGCCCGCGCTGGTATTGGCATTGACCTGGATACTGCAGCTGGATCCCGTAAGCCGCGACGTAGCGCTACTGTTTGCAGCACTGCCCACCGCCACCTCTGCGTATATCCTAGCCCGCCAGCTGGGCGGCGATGCCGAGCTGATGGCCGCGATCATTACTGGCCAAACCCTACTGGCCATGCTCACCCTCCCGCTGTGGCTGCAGCTGGTTAGCTAAGAGTGGGGCTGGGAAAGCTAAATAAAAAATATTCGTATTTATGTTGACGGTGTAAATGAGAACTATTACAGTGTGGTTGTCAGCGTTTGATGAGACGCTGGCAACCAGGACAGCTGTTGATTTCAGAATCAGCGCCAATTTTCTGTCATGGTTTCTCCCTCTCATTGCTAGTCACGGTCTTTTTGCCGCTCCAATGGAGCGGCTTTCTTTTTTTGTGGATCCCTCTTTTTATAATCTTGTGTCAATCGCAATGAGGATCTGTGCAAACGCTCATTGAGTGTTTGTCTGCCTCGCGTGTCAGTTAAACCAGCGCTGTTCGCTGGGAAACAGTGCAGATAGAGGCGCGAGGTTGCTATGATCAAAAGTAAATAAAAAATATTCGTATTTGTATTGACGCGGTAAATGAGAACTATTACATTGTGGTTGTCAGCGTTTAATGAGACGTTGGCAACCACGACAGAAACCGCCAGTTTCCTGTCATGGTTTCTCCCTCTCATTGCTAGTCACGGTCTTTTTGCCGCTCCCTTGGAGCGGCTTTCTTTTTTGCGTCTACTAACCTTCCCCGCTCTCTACGCTTACCGATTTTTGGCTACGTGTATGCGCTTAGCCGCTTATATTTTTAATACAAAAACCGCTGTAGCGACGCAGGATGACATGTGTCATTGCTTGGGGGCGCTTTGGCGTCTACGTTTTATAAGTAGCGTTTAAAGGCGTTTATTAATAAGCACACTAACGGAGGAGTTTGCTATGAGCGATACACAAGATCTTTTCCCGACTCGCTTGGAACGAAAGTTGGGAATGTTTAAGCGTATTGATCCCGTGGTATATGGCGATGAATCACAGCTTGCGAATGGCCCTTTGAGCAAGTCAGAAATTGATGAGTACGAGAAAAAGGGGTTTCTGTCATTTGAAGGCTTTTTTGACGCCGATGATATGCAGGCTTTTCTTCAAGAGCTGCGTGAGTATGAAGACGATGCTGATCTCAAGCTCTCAGAAGGCACTATCCTTGAGCCAGGACGTGAAGAGATACGCACCGTTTTTGGCATTCATGATGTTTCAAAACGTTTTCAGCGCTTGACCCAAGATCCCAAATTGTTAGCGATCGTCAAGCAACTGCTGGGCAGCGATGTGTATATCCACCAGTCACGCATTAACTATAAGCCAGGCTTCAAAGGCAAAGGTTTTGAGTGGCACTCCGACTTTGAAACATGGCATAGCGAAGATGGCATGCCGCGTATGCGTGCGTTAAGTTGCTCCATAGTACTCACTGACAACGGGGAGTTTAACGGTCCACTCATGCTAATCCCCGGGTCGCATCAGTACTTTGTTCCCTGTGTGGGACGAACGCCGGAAAATAACTATAAAGAGTCGCTAAAAAGCCAAGAGGTAGGCGTGCCCCCAGCCAGTAGCCTTCGCGAGCTAATGTTAGAAAACGATATCGAGGCGCCTAAGGGGCCCGCCGGATCGCTGGTGATCTTTGAATGCAATACCATGCACGGCTCGAACATAAATATGTCTTGCTGGCCGAGAAGTAATCTGTTCTTTGTTTACAATAGCGTTGAAAACACGCTACACGACCCTTACTGCGGCAATCGACCGAGGCCTGAGTTTCTGGCCAATCGTTCGGAATGGGAGCCGCTTAAACCGCTTAATGAGTAATGCCAATGCGCATCGCCGTATTCAGCGCTAAACCCTACGATCGCACTTTTATTACTCGCGCTAACGCAGGGGAGCGTCACTCCTTGAGCTTTTTGGAGGCGCGTCTAACGGCTGATACGGCCCCTTTGGCTAACGGCTTTGATGCGGTTTGCGCCTTTGTTAATGACTGCCTTGATGCCACCGTGTTAGAGCAACTGCATAACGGTGGCACAAGATTAGTGGCGCTGCGTTCGGCGGGCTTTAATCATGTTGATTTAGCTACCGCCGAACGGTTGGGCATTACGGTGGTACGGGTGCCCGCCTATTCCCCCCACGCAGTGGCAGAACACGCGGTCGCCCTAGTGCTAAGCCTTAATCGCATGACTTATCGCGCCTACAACCGGGTGCGGGAGGGCAATTTTGCCCTGGATGGCCTGCTGGGATTCGATCTGCATGGTAAAACGGTGGGCGTTATTGGCACTGGGCATATCGGGCTGATTTTTGCCGATATTATGCACGGCTTTGGTTGCCGGGTAGTGGCCAGCGACCCGTTTTCCAGCCCGGCTGCTAAATCCTTTGTTGAGTACGTGCCGCTAGCAACGCTATTTGCCAGCGCCGACATTATCTCGCTGCACTGCCCGTTGACGCCTGAGACTCACCATTTGATTAATGCTGACGCCATCGCGCAAATGAAGGAAGGCGTCATGCTGATCAATACCGGCCGCGGAAGGGTGGTCGATACCCAAGCTGTGATAGCAGGCCTGAAAAGTGGCAAAATTGGCCGCTTAGGGTTGGATGTTTACGAAGAGGAAGAGCAGCTGTTCTTTGAAGACCTCTCCCAGGGCGTGATTGACGACGATCAGTTTATGCGCCTAACGACCTTCCATAATGTACTGATCACCGGTCATCAGGCTTTCTTCACTGCCGAGGCGCTGACCAATATCGCCGAGACCACGCTGGCGAACATCGACGCTTTTGAAAGTGGAAGTGGCACCATGCATCGGGTGGTTAGCGCCAAGTAAATATAACTTTAAGCTGCTAGTGCATACACTTTAAAATAATCAGGAGACCGCCCCATGCAGCTCTATTTAAATACCTCTTCTCCCTATGCACGCGTTGTGCGCGTGTGTCTCTATGAAAAGCAGCTGATCGAGCGCACCGAGCTTTGCTGGTGCGACCCTTGGGCGGCGGATAGCGAACTGTTGCAGATTACGCCGCTTAGCCGTATTCCAACGCTGGTAACCGACGAGGGTGATGTGCTCACCGAGTCGCTGTTGATTGCTCACTATCTGGATACAGTGGGCGAAGGGCCGTCTCTGATGCCCAGTAAAACATTAGCGGAAACCCTGGCGCTGGCAGGGTTGGGGCAGGGCTTGATGGACGCCGCCTTTAACGTGGTGATCGGCCGCAAACATAGTGGCCACGAAGTGGATACGACGCTGTTGGGGCAGCGCCGTTTAAAAGCGATCGAACGCACCCTGATAACACTTAATGCCCACCCCAGCGTGCTGGCAGGCAGTGCCCAGCGCACCCTGGGGGCGATTACCGTTGCCGTGGCGCTGGCGTATATCAGCTTTCGCCTACCGGCCTTTGATTGGCAAAACCGCTACCCGACGCTACATGCCTGGCAGGCGAAGGTGGTGGAGGGCGAGAGCTTTGCGCTAACTGAATTTGAGTAGGAACCCACTATTTCAGATAGCGCATAAAGACTAGGCCATCGCGAGGTGGAGACAGCCCGTAGATTCACCCCTCCCGGCGATAGATCAAATCCCAAACCCCGTGACCCAGTTTTTCGCCCCGGGCTTCAAACTTGGTTAGCGGGCGGAACGCCGGGCGTGGCACGTACGGTGCGGTTTCCGCGCTGGCGGTATTGGCATAACCGGGGGCCGCTTCCATTACCTCGGCCATCCACTCTGCGTAGGCTTCCCAGTCGGTGGCCATATGGAAGGTGCCGCCGGGCATCAGGCGAGTGCGGATCAGCTCAACAAAGGCAGGCTGCACGATGCGCCGTTTGTGATGCTTCTTCTTCGGCCAGGGGTCGGGGAAGAACAGCTGCAGCGTGGTTAGCGAGCCTTCGGGCAGGCACTGCTCCAGCACCGCCAGGGCGTCTTCCCGGTAAACGCGGAGATTGGTCAGGCCGCGTTTATCGACTTCATCCAACAGCTTGCCAACACCGGGGGCGTGGACTTCAATGCCGATAAAGTCGGTGTCTGGATGAGTCTCGGCCTGTTCTATCAGCGAGTTACCCATGCCAAAGCCGATTTCTACGACCCGCGGTGCCTTACGGCCAAACAGGGCGTCCAAGTCTTGACGACCGTCGGCGATGGTCAGGCCAAAACGCGGCCAGATGTCTTCTAAGCCCCGGTTCTGGGCCTGGGTCATACGACCCGCGCGGATCACGTAGCTTTTAATGCCGCGGCGGTGCAGCGGTGCATCCGTACCTTCCGGGCCTGTGGTGGTGTTGCTTTCGGGCGCGGTGTGACTTTCGGGTACGGTATCGTTGGGTTCAGTCATGGGGTCTCGAATCAATTAACCGTTAATACGGCCAGCGAAAGGTGAAGAAGGATCGGCGGATTGGCGGCGCGGCATACGGCCAGCTAAAAACGCATCGCGCCCGGCTTCCACGGCCAGCTTCATAGCGTTGGCCATGCGTAGCGGCTCGCGGGCGTGGGCAATGGCCGTATTGAGCAGTACGCCGTCACAGCCCAGCTCCATCGCCATAGCAGCATCCGATGCGGTGCCAATGCCCGCATCCACTAGTACCGGTACCTTGCTCTGTTCAACAATCAGGCGCACGTTGTGTGGGTTCTGAATGCCGTGGCCCGAGCCAATCAGCGAGCCCAGCGGCATGATGGCGCAGCAGCCCATGGCTTCTAGTTCGCGTGCCACAATAGGGTCGTCGCTGGTGTACACCATGACGTCAAAGCCGTCGGCGAGCAGCGTTTCAGCGGCTTTTAGCGTCTCGACCACGTTTGGGTAAAGCGTGTGATCGTCGCCGAGCACTTCCAGCTTGACCAGATTGTGACCGTCGAGCAGTTCCCGGGCCAGGCGGCAGGTGCGCACCGCATCTTTAGCGTTGTAGCAGCCGGCGGTGTTGGGCAGCAGGGTGTAGCGTTCGGGGGAAATAACGTCTAACAGGTTGGGCGCATCGGCGTCCTGGCCTAAATTAGTACGGCGTACCGCAAAGGTCACGATTTCAGCGCCGCTTTGGGCAATGGCGGCGCCGGTTTCGGTAAAGTCTTTGTACTTGCCAGTGCCCACCAGCAGGCGCGAGTGAAAATCGCGTCCGGCGATGGTTAGCGGGGTATCGGCTAGCGCTACATGCGTTTGTTGGGTCATAGTGTTTCCTTTAGCCGCCGCCAATCGCGTGAACCACTTCCACTTGGTCACCATCGACCAGGCGGGTGTCGGCGTGTTGGCTGCGGGGGACGATCTCTTCGTTAATTTCGACGGCGATACGACGACCGCTAAGGCCCAGCTGTTCAACTAAGTCAGCGGCGGTTAGGCCGGTCGACAGCGTATGGGGTTCACCGTTTAGACGTATCTGGATAGACATAGATAGGCGTGTCTCATTCGTCGTGGTAGTTCGTTCTCTAAGGCATTCTCTATTGTAGCGGTTTCGCGCCGCGCAAGGTAAGCCGTAGGTGCAATCAGCGCGATGGATGCAAACCACAATAGGCGTAGGAGAGTAGCGTGCAACGAACAGATAAAGTGTGGTGGTGTATCGCGGCGCTCTCGGGCGCGATGATGGTAATGCTAGGCGCCTATGCCGCCCATGGCTTGGCGGCGCGCACCACAGAAGCGATGGTGAGTGCGGTTGAAACCGGCGTGCGCTATCAGGCTTGGCACACGCTGGCCATCATGGTCGTGCTGGTATGGCGCCAAGTACAGCCGCTTGCCGGACAACGCTGGGTGCTGGCGCTATGGGCGCTTGGCATGTCGTGTTTTTCAGGCTCGCTCTACCTGATGGCGCTGGCGGGGCTGAACCTTGGCATTGTCACACCCATTGGCGGGCTACTGTTAATGGCCGGTTGGCTGGCGCTTGGAGCGGTAGCCCTGCTAGCGCAGCGCCGTCATACGTAGCCGTAAGGCGTTGCCAAGCAATAATAGCGTCGCCCTTTCTACGCCAACTGCGATGAGCACCAAAGAACCTGGGGGCGTTTATCCAAGCATCATTCGCAGCGGCATCCATAGCCCCATTCCCATCATCACTAGGTTTTCGGTAAGCGATACAAAGCCTAATGGCACGTTGCTGTTGCCACCCACGCAGGCGCATTTGAGCTCACGTTTGTCGATATATACCGCCTTAAATACCGAAACAGCCCCCACGGTACCGACAAACAGCGCCAGTGGTGCGGCCAGCCAGATAAGCGTGCCCGCCAACATCAGCAGACCCGCAAGCGTCTCGGCGTAGGGGTAAACGTAACTGTAGGGGACGTGGCGCTGGGCGAGCAGGTCATAGTTGAGAAACATGGTGCTAAAGCTTTCTACATCCTGCAGCTTTTGCAAACCCAGGAGCACCATCGCCG
>Ga0209344_10000774_pt1 | contig 49460 bp, 50 predicted proteins | sample Cruoilmetagenom6_FD_187293 | JGI IMG/M metagenome (GOLD analysis project Ga0209344, IMG submission 187293) | Oil polluted marine microbial communities from Coal Oil Point, Santa Barbara, California, USA - Santa Barbara Oil Seep Sample 6 (SPAdes)... | ecosystem: Environmental > Aquatic > Marine... | reverse complement strand
GCCATTACCGAACAGCGGCTTGACGATGATATTGCCATGTTCCTGGCGAAAGGCGCGGATCGCCTGCCGGTCCCGTGTGATCAGGGTGGGCGGCATTAATTCTGGAAATTCAGTGACGAGAATTTTCTCGGGCGCATTACGCACTGCGCCCGGTGCATTGACCACATAGGTTTTCGGGTGGATGCGCTCCAGCAAATGCGTATTGGTGATATAATGCATGTCAAACGGCGGATCCTGGCGCAAATGCACCACATCGAATGTCGATAAATCCGTCAGCACCGGTGCCCCCGCCTTGAAATGTTCGCCCTTGGGCTTGTCGAAAACCTCAACCGGCATCACCTCTGCACGCACCACATTATCGCGCAGGGCAATGGTATCGGGCAGATAATAAAACAGCCCATGGCCGCGCGCCTGCGCTTCCAGCATGATGGCAAAGCTGGAATCCCCTTTGGGCTCAATGCTTTCAATCGGGTCCATTTGCACGGCGGTCTTGAGGGCCATTTTTTACTCCAGCGTTTCGAAGGCACCTTTGACATGGCGTGGCCACGTAAAGGGTGCAAGGAAAATCACGTCAAATCGTAGTGTGTAATCACCATATTGCGGATGCCGGGCCAGATAATATTGGGCCGCGCGGCTGATGCGCCGCCGGTTCACCGCCATCAGCGCATCGCCTAATCCATCTATATGGCGGCGCAGTTTGACCTCGACGAAAATCACATTGCGCCCGCGCCGGGCAATCAGATCGATCTCGCCCACCGGGCTTTTCGCCCGGACCGCCAGTATCCGGTAGAATTGGGCACGAAGGTAAAAGGCGACGAGTGTCTCACCGAACCGGCCGCGCCGTTCAGCCTTTTGTCTGGCGGAGGGCAAGGGCGGCATCATAGACCTGCTTGCGTTTGAGCGAGAACAGCGTGCTGATTTCATCGACGGCAGCGCGCAACGGTTGATCTTCAAGCGCCTTGACCAAAGCCGCTTCCCAGTCGCCGGCATCAGCTTCTCCGGGCACGGCACCAGCGACCAGAATGACGGCTTCGCCCTTGGTCTCGTCGGCATCGTAAAAGGCTTCCAGCTCGGCCAGCGTGCCACGTTGCACCCGCTCGAAGCGCTTGGTCAACTCTAGCGCCACGGCGGCCTCCCGCGCCGGCCCGAACACTTTGACCATGGCCCCAAGCGTTGCCGCCAGCCGCCGGGGTGATTCGTAAAACACCAGCGTTTCCGCATTATTGGCGAGCGGCAGCAGCATGCTGGCCCGCGCACCCTGTTTGGGGGGCAGAAAACCGATAAAGCTGAACCGGTCGGTCGGCAGGCCGGCAATGGTCAACGCGGCTAAAAGCGCCGAGGCACCCGGCACGGCAAAAACCTCAAAGCCCGCCTCGCGCACGGCGCGGACCAGCGGAAATCCCGGATCGGACAAAAGCGGCGTGCCGGCATCGGAAATCAGTGCAATCGCCTGCCCTTCGCCGAGCCGGTCAACAATATTGCCCATGCGCTCGCGCTCATTATGTTCATGCAGCGCCGAGCGATGGGTCTTGATGCCATAATGGGTGAGCAGGCGCGCGCTTTGGCGCGTATCCTCGCAAAGGATCATGTCGACGGCGGCAAGGGTTTCGAGCGCCCGCACGGTGATATCGCGCAGATTACCGATCGGTGTGGCGACGATATAAAGCCCGGCGGCGAGGGCCGGTGCAGCGAAAGCCTGCCCTGCCAGATAGAAATCTTTCGGGTTAGTCACAAGATTATCCCCATGGATTGCCGTGTTCGGGCGTTCAAGTCTTTAAGCATTGGCCGCGATTTTGTATAGCATGGGATGAAAAACATCGGGCCTTCGCCACGTTGCCGCCTACGTTCGCGGCGAAAACCCTTCTCATGCGTACAATATCAATAAGTCCAAGGGGCAGATCATTGGAACAATCAGTGGATCTGAAAATGCGCACAATGCGGCGGATAGCGACACTTGCAGTGGGCACTTTGACCCTGCTGGCGCTCTCGGCATGCTCGAATTTCAGCTTTGGCCCCAACAACAATATCGAGACGCGCAATACCAGCGTCAGCCAGCTGCCCTCAACGAATCAGGCCCTGCCCGCAGCGGCCGGCGAACCCATCGGCAATGGTCCGGTGCGTGTGGCGCTGCTGCTGCCGGTCACCGGCGATCTGGCCAATGTCGGCATTTCCATGGCCAATGGGGCCCGTCTGGCGATGGAATTCATCCAGTCCAGCCCGACCGTCGCCGACAACATCACCCTGGTGCTGAAAGATACCAAGGGCGATCCCGCCATTGCCGGGCGCATGGCCAGCGAAGCGGTCAGCGAAGGGGCGAGCCTCATTCTCGGCCCCTTGCGCGCTGAAAGCGTTCGCGCCGTCGGTTCTGTGGCCCGCACGGCCGGTATTACCGTCATCGGCTTTTCCAACAATACCGGTGCCGCGTCGCCGGGCGTCTATCTGCTCAACGTCTTGCCCGAAGGCGAAGTGCGCCGCTCCATGGCCTATGCCCAGGCGCAAGGGCGCCGTGCCTATGCCGCCATCGTCCCCAATACCGATTTTGGCCGTATCCAGGACGGCGCGTTCCGTCAGGCCGTGGCTGATCTGGGCCTGAACGCCCGTGCCGTGCACACGTTCAGCAGTGAAACCGAGGCGCGCAGTGCCGTCGAACAGGTCATTCCGCTGATCAAGAGCGGTCAGGTCGATGCGCTGTTCATCCCCGATCGGGCGACAGCGCCCAGCTTTGCCGTTCTGCTCGAAGCCGCCGGAATTGAGCGCGGCAGCGTGACCATTATCGGTTCGGCGGATTGGGATAATGACGTCAATATCAGCCAGACCCCCTATCTGGTCGGAGCCATCTACCCGGCAATCGATGATGCCGGTCAGCAGGCGCTGCGGCCTGAATACCAGACCCGTTTCGGTGCCACCCCGCATCCGTTCGCTTCGATTGCCTATACGGCGACATTGCTGGCCAATTCGTCGTCACTGGCGCTCGGCTCGCCCAAATATGACCGTGGCCAGCTGACCCGCGCTTCCGGCTTCAATGGCCGCGATGGCCTGTTCCGCTTCCTGCCCGATGGCCGTTCCGAATATGCCTTGACCATCAAGCAGGTCATTGCCGGCGGTGCCCAGCGGATTGATGGACCGAAACTGCCGTAAGCGACGTATCTGCTTGCGGCATGCCTCGCCTTTTTCCTCCCCTTGATGGGGAGGGTGGCACGGCAAAGCCGGGTCGGGTGGGGTGGAGCCACAACTACAATGTTCGTAGAGAGATTTAGGATTCCTTGCTTGGCCCTTTCGGGCCGCCCCCACCCTTGATCCCTCCCCACAAGGGGGAGGGCGAGGAAGCGGAATGCCGCTCTCTTCCTTCTCCCTCGGGCTTGACCCGAGGGTCCATGCGATAAACGCCAAAAAGGATGGATGCCCGGATAAAGTCCGGGCAAAAAGGGGAATGGACGTGATGTGCCCCCAAACCCTCATGGTGAGCCTGTCGAACCACGAGGGTTTCAACATCAAGTGTGCCGCCCATCCTTCGACAAGCTCAGGATGAGGTGGTGTTCGTCGCAATCACCAATCGCTCCGCCGTCATTGCGAGCAGCCAAGGGCCGCGCGGCAATCCAGAGCGACAGGCACTGCGTTCAAAGGGTCAAACCCGCCTAAGCCGCCAGATCCGCCACAACCGCATCCAGCACGGGAAAGCCGCGTTCGGTGACGCGGATATTGCCGTTGTCGAGCACCTCGATAAAGCCATAACCGATCAGGTCCTGGGTGCGCGAGGGGTCGAATTTGCGGCCGGACAACAGCGTATAGCGTTTCGGATCGATGCCTTCGCGCAAGCGCAAGCCCATGACCAGATATTCGTCGCCCTCTTCTTCCCAGGTCAGAACGTCATTGGTGACGAGGCCGGAGCCGGTCTCCATCACCCGTTTCTGCCAGTCGAACGGCATTTTCTCGGTGGCGGTGGCAAAGCGCTCATTATTGACCAGAATGCGGCCATGCGCGCCCGGCCCAATCCCGGCATATTCGCCATAGCGCCAATACAGTAAATTATGCTGGCTCTCATCGCCCGGCAGGGCGTGGTTGGAAATTTCATAGGCTGGCATGCCAGCCGCGCCACAGAGTTCCTGCGTCAGCTCGTAAAAATCAGCACTCAGATCCTCGTCTGGCATGATCAGCTTGCCAGCCTTGTGCAGGTCGTAATAGCGCGTGCCCTGTTCGATGGTCAGCTGATAGAGCGACAAATGCCCCGCCGCCATGCCGATGGCTTCGTTCAGCTCATCGCGCCATTCATCGAGCGTCTGGTGCGGGCGGGCATAAATGAGATCAAAGCTCGACCGGTCAAAAATCGATTGCGCCAGTGCGACGGCGGCCTTGGCCTCATCGACCGAATGCAAACGCCCAAGCGCTGCCAGCGGTTCGGGACGCAGCGACTGCACCCCGAGCGAGACTCGGTTGACCCCGGCACTGCGGTAGCCGCGAAACCGGTCGGCTTCCACGCTGGTCGGATTGGCCTCAAGCGTGATTTCGGCACCCTCGGCGACCGGCCACAGCCCGGCAATGCAATCAAGGATAGCGGCGACCGAATCCGGGTGCATCAGCGAGGGCGTGCCACCGCCGAAAAAGATCGACTGCACGGTCTCATCGGGTTTGAGCGCGGCGAAATAGCCCAGTTCCCGCTTGTAGGCAGCAACATAGTCAGCTTCGTCAAACGCGCCGCGATGGACGTGGGAATTGAAATCGCAATAAGGGCATTTGGACGCGCAGAATGGCCAGTGCACATAAACACCGAACAAGCCGTTGCCGCGCGCCGGCGCCGGATTATTCACAACAGGCCTCGACCAGTTTGGCAAAGGCGCGGGCGCGGTGCGACAGGCCCGGCCGGCCCGGTGCCCAGGCATGCTTGGCCTCGGCCGGCATTTCCCCGAAGGTGATATCAAATCCGTCCGGCATGAAAGTGGGGTCAAAACCAAAGCCCAGATCGCCGCGCGGCGGCCAGACCAGCGTGCCATCGGCACGGCCCTCAAAAATCATGTCGCGGCCATCGGGCAAAGCCAGACAGAGCGTGGCATTGAACGAACCGCGCCGGTTGCTGGCATTGGCTGCCTGCAAGGCATCTTCAACCCGCTTCATGCCAATGGCAAAATCACGCCCGGGCCCGGCCCAGCGCGCGGTATGAATCCCCGGCTTGCCATCAAGCGCATCAACACAAAGCCCCGAATCGTCGGCGAGGGCGATCAGGTCCGCGCCGCTGGCCGCCGCATGTGCCTTCAGCCTTGCGTTCTCGACAAAGGTGGAACCGGTTTCTTCCGGCTCGGGCAGGCCCAGTTCACCAGCCGAGACCAGTTCCAGCCCGAACGGGGCGAACAGGTCCTTAAACTCTCGGAGCTTGCCCCCATTATGGGTCGCCAGCACGAGTTTGGTTCCCGGGGTGAGTTTGAAAGCGTCGTCCATCAGCCCGCCAGTGCCTTTTTCTGCAAATCGACCAATTCGCCGATACCTTTTTCCGCCAGTCCCATCAGACTGTCGAGTTCGGCCCGCGAAAAGGGGGATTGTTCAGCCGTCCCCTGAATTTCGACGAAATGGCCTTCACCGGTCATGACGAAATTGGCGTCGGTCTCGGCTTCGGAATCCTCGGGGTAGTCGAGATCGAGCACCGGGGTGCCCCGGTAAATGCCGCAAGAGATCGCCGCCACATGCTCACGCAAGGGATTGGTCTTGATCAGATCGCGTTGCTGCATCCATGAAACAGCGTCGCTCAGCGCAACGAATGCGCCAGTGATCGCCGCGGTGCGGGTGCCGCCATCGGCCTGCAGCACGTCACAATCAAGCACAACTTGATTTTCGCCCAGCGCGCCCATGTCGGTGACAGCCCGCAAGGAGCGTCCGATCAGGCGCTGGATTTCCTGGGTACGGCCCGATTGCTTGCCCGCAGTCGCCTCGCGGCGGGTGCGCTGGCCGGTAGCCCGAGGCAACATGCCGTATTCAGCGGTGACCCAGCCAAGCCCTTGCCCGCGCCGCCAGGGCGGCAGCTTGGTCTCCACGCTGGCTGTGCACAATACGCGTGTATTGCCAAAGCTGATCAGGCAGGAACCTTCGGCCTGGGGGGCCACATGGCGTTCAATGGTAACGGCGCGCATTTGATCGGCGCCACGTCCGGATGGCCGCATTTTCTCATCTTCCGGGTTTTTTCCTTGGTTGCGCCTCTTAACGGTTCCCGTCAGCGGAAACAAGCACCGACGCTTGGCGTTGGCTGTGATATGACCTAAATGAAAGCGGCAGGCCGCAATTTAATCCCGGAGCGGGAATTGGCAGAAGACAAGCACTATCAAAGAGAAGATTTTCTGGCCGCGCTCAACCAGCGCTCTCAGGATATTTTCCGTCGGCTGGTCGAACGCTATCTCGATACCGGCGAGCCGGTGGGGTCGCGCCAGCTCTCGCATATGCTCGACATTAATCTCAGCCCTGCCTCGGTCCGCAATGTCATGGCGGATCTGGAAGAATTGGGCCTGATCGCGGCGCCCCACACCTCGGCGGGCCGCGCCCCCACCCAGAATGGCTTGCGATTCTTTGTCGATGCCATGCTTGAGGTCGGTGATATCGATGAACGCGAACGCTCACGGATCTCGACCCATATCGAGGATAGTGCCCCCGGTGGCCGGATCGAGGATCTGCTGACCGAGGCCAGCTCGCTCCTCTCGGGTCTTAGCCGGGGTGCCGGCATGGTGATTGCCGCCAAGGCCGACATGGTGCTCAAGCATATCGAATTCATCCGCCTCGACACCCTGACGGCGATGGCGGTGCTGGTGGGCGCGGACGGGCATGTGGAAAATCGTGTGGTCGCCTTGCCGCCGGGCATGACCGCCAGCGCCCTGACCCAGGCGACCAATTATCTGGCCCATCATGCGGTCGGCCGCACCCTCTCGGAGGCGCGGGCCTCGCTCAATGCCCAACGGCAACAACAGGCCGCCGAGCTCGACGAGCTGACGCAAAAACTGGTCGATGCCGGATTGGCGACCCTCTCGGAGGCGGAAAGCAAATCCGCCCCGACCCTGATCGTGCGTGGCCGCGCCAATCTGATTAATGACACCATGGCGTCCGATGATCTGGCTCGGGTGCGCGAATTGTTTGATGAACTGGAATCCAAACGCGGCCTGATCGATTTGCTGGGCGATGCGGAGACCGCCCAGGGCGTGCGGATTTTCATCGGCTCGGAGAACAAATTGTTTTCCCTTTCAGGCTCTTCGGTAATCCTGTCGCCGTTCAAGGATGCCAATGAAAAAGTCGTTGGCGTGCTCGGGGTGATCGGGCCAACCCGGCTCAATTATGCCCGAATCGTGCCGGTTGTAGACTATACGGCGCATGTGATTTCACGGCTTGTGGCACGCAAGAGTTGAAATTCGGCGCAATCTGGCCGATATGCGGGCAACCATAGTTTTAGCTCTTCAAGCGGATCGATAGTAAAATGACCAGCGACGAAAACCAGACCCCCGAGACCGGACAGGACCCCGTGGAGAACGCCGCCGAGGAGGTTTCCACGCCCGAAACAGAGGTATCGCCTCTGGAGGCGATGGCAGCCGAGAACGCCGAGCTCAAGGACCGGCTGCTGCGCGCCGCTGCGGAAATGGAAAACCTGCGCAAGCGCACCGAGCGTGAAATCAATGATGCGCGCACCTATGCCATTGCCAATTTTGCCCGCGACATGCTGACGGCGACGGACAATCTGTCCCGCGCCCTGATGCTGCTGCCCGCAGAGGCCCGCGAAAATGCCGACGCCGCCATGACCGCCCTGATCGAGGGCATCGAGATGACGGAACGTGAAATGCAGCGCCTGTTGCAGAAAAACGGCGTCAAACCGATCCTGGCCGAAGGCGAGAAGTTCGATCCCCACAAGCATCAGGCCATGTTCGAGGTGCCGAACACTGAAGTGCCCGAGGGCACGATCGTTCAGGTCATGCAGGCCGGTTTTGCCATTGGCGAGCGCATCCTGCGCCCGGCCATGGTCGGGGTTGCCAAGGGCGGGCCAAAAGGCGAGTCTATCCGGTCGGCAGCAGCCGATGTGCGTATCGACAAGGAAGCCTGAGACAGCCGCCAGCACTGATTTTTATGACACCGGGCGCTTGAAGGGGTTGGCGTGCACCCTTATATAGCCCGGGAAAGCTTCATCATGAGGCTATTTACCAATCCCAGCATAGGGGCCTGGCCGCGGAGCTGCCGTTTTCGGGGTTTCCAACGGGTCTGCTGAAATAGAGGTTTGTGACAAATGGGAAAAGTAATCGGTATTGATCTTGGCACGACGAACTCGTGCGTCGCCGTTATGGACGGCAAGGATCCCAAAGTTATCGAGAATGCCGAGGGCGCGCGGACAACGCCGTCAATGGTAGCGTTTTCTTCTGATGGTGAGCGTCTTGTCGGCCAGCCGGCCAAACGGCAGGCCGTGACTAATCCTGAGGGCACACTGTTCGCCGTCAAGCGCCTGATGGGCCGCCGTTATGACGATCCGATGGTGACCAAGGACAAGGGTCTCGTGCCCTACAAGATCACCAAGGCAGACAATGGCGATGCCTGGGTCGAGATTGACGGCAAGAAAATGAGCCCGAGCGAAACCTCGGCCATGATCCTGACCAAGATGAAAGAGACAGCTGAAAGCTATCTCGGCGAAACAGTGACCCAGGCGGTTATCACCGTTCCGGCCTATTTCAATGACAGTCAGCGTCAGGCGACCAAGGATGCAGGCAAGATTGCCGGCCTTGAAGTTCTGCGCATCATCAACGAGCCGACGGCCGCCGCTCTGGCCTATGGCCTCGACAAGAAGAATACTGGCGTCATCGCGGTCTATGACCTTGGTGGTGGCACGTTCGACGTCTCGATCCTTGAGATCGGCGATGGCGTGTTTGAAGTCAAATCCACCAATGGTGATACCTTCCTTGGCGGTGAAGATTTCGACATGCGTCTGGTCGATTATCTCGCCGACGAGTTCAAGAAAGAGCAGTCGATTGATCTGCGCTCGGACAAACTGGCCCTGCAGCGCCTCAAGGAAGCCGCTGAAAAGGCCAAGATCGAGCTCTCGTCGTCGACCCAGACCGAAGTCAACCTGCCCTTCATCACCGCCGATGCTTCGGGACCGAAGCATTTGCAGCTGAAGCTGACCCGCGCCAAGTTCGAGCAATTGGTTGAAGACCTGATCAAGCGCACGGTGGAACCCTGCCGCGCCGCGTTGAAAGATGCTGGCATCAAGGCAGGCGAGATCGACGAAGTCGTGCTCGTTGGCGGTATGACCCGCATGCCCAAGGTACAGGAAGTGGTCAAGGAATTCTTTGGCAAGGAACCGCATAAGGGTGTGAACCCCGATGAGGTTGTAGCGCTGGGCGCGGCCATTCAGGCCGGTGTGCTCCAGGGCGACGTCAAGGATGTGCTGCTGCTCGACGTGACCCCGCTGTCGCTGGGCATTGAGACATTGGGTGGCGTCTTTACCCGCCTGATCGACCGCAACACCACGATCCCGACCAAGAAGTCCCAGGTATTCTCGACCGCTGAAGACAGCCAGTCCGCCGTGACCATCAATGTGTTCCAGGGTGAACGCGAGATGGCCCAGGACAACAAGAGCCTTGGCCGGTTTGATCTGGCCGGTATTCCGCCCGCACCGCGCGGCGTGCCCCAGATCGAAGTGGCCTTCGATATCGATGCCAACGGCATTGTGAACGTGTCGGCCAAGGATAAGGGCACAGGCAAGGAGCAGCAGATCCGCATCCAGGCCTCTGGTGGTCTCTCCGATGCTGATATCGAGAAAATGGTCAAGGAAGCCGAGGCCAATGCCGAAAGCGACAAGGCCCGCCGCGAGACCGTTGAAGCCAAGAACCAGGCTGAAAGCCTGATCCATTCGACCGAGAAATCGGTCAAGGATTATGGCGACAAGGTCTCCAAGGAGGACAAGGACGCCATTGAGGCAGCCTTGGCCGAATTGAAGACGGCGCTCGATGGCGACAATGCCGAGACCATCAAGGAAAAGACCAATACTTTGGCCGAAGCCTCGATGAAGCTGGGTGAAGCCATGTATCAGGCACAGCAGTCTGAAGCCGCCGAGGCAGATGCTGAATCCGATGCCGCCGCAGACGATGATGATGATGTGGTCGACGCTGACTTCGAAGAAGTCAAAGACGACGACGATCAAAAATCGGCCTAAGCGCCATTGAACTGAAAGTAACGGGAGCTTCGGCTCCCGTTCACTGATCTGGAGCTGCCGAATTGGCCAAGCGCGATTTTTACGAAATATTGGGTGTGGCAAAGGGCGCTGATCATGGCGTCCTTAAAGTTGCTTACCGCAAGCTCGCCATGCAATATCATCCGGACCGCAATCCTGATGATGATGAAGCCGAACACAAGTTCAAGGAAGTCAGCGAGGCTTATGACACGCTGAAGGACCCGCAAAAACGGGCCGCCTATGACCGTTTCGGCCATGCCGCGTTCGAAAATGGCGGCGGCGGACGCGGGGGCGCGGGCTTTGGCCCGGACTTCTCGTCCTCCATGTCCGACATGTTCGAGGATATTTTCGGCGATTTCATGGGCGGCGCTGCCGGTGCTGGCCGGGGACGCGAACGGCCATCACGGCTGCGCGGCTCCGATTTGCGCTATAATCTTGAAATCACCCTTGAAGAAGCCTTTGCCGGCCGCACGGTCGAAGTTGATGTGCCGACCATGGTGCGCTGTGATACATGCGATGCCACCGGTGCCAAGCCGGGCACAGGCACATCGCAATGCACGACCTGCCATGGCCATGGCAAGGTGCGCGCGGCGCAGGGATTTTTCACCATTGAGCGCACCTGCCCCCATTGTCATGGACGCGGCGAGGTCATGGATCAGCCCTGTACCGATTGTTCGGGTCAGGGCCGCCGTCAGGAAAGCCGCAATCTCTCCGTCGATATCCCCAAGGGGATCGAGGATGGCACGCGTATCCGGCTGGCCGATGAAGGCGAGGCGGGTCTGCGCGGTGGACCGCCGGGCGACCTTTATATTTTTGTGTCAGTAAAGCCGCACGATCTGTTCCAGCGCGATGGTGCCGATCTTTATGCGCGGGTGCCGATTGCCATGGCAACGGCAGCGCTGGGCGGCGAATTTGAAGTGCCGACCCTTGGTGGTGCCCGGGCGCGGGTCAAGGTGGCACCGGGAACTCAGCCCGGCCAGCGTATCCGCCTCAAGGGCAAGGGCATGCCGGTGCTGCGTTCAGCCCAGATCGGCGATCTCTACGTGCAGATGGATATCGAGGTACCGCAAAACCTCAACAAGCGTCAGCGCGAACTGATGGAAGAATTCCAAAGCCTCAGCACCGGGGCGACCAATCCCACCTCTTCGGGATTTTTTGACAAGTTGAAGGGATTGTTCGAGTAACAATCCTTTCAACTCGATAACCGGAAAGATGGCCAATGCGCAAAGTGCTCACGCTTTCCGGATCAATCCGGCAGAATTCCTATAATGCCCATCTGGCTTTGGTGATGGGCGCGCGTCTGCGCGCCCTTGGGGCCGAGGTCACCGATCTCAACCTCAAGAATTTCCCGCTGCCCTTGTTCAATGAGGACCTTGAGGCAGATGAAGGCCAGCCGGCCGCCGCCATGCAATTGGCGGCATTGTTCGCTGAAGCGGACGCGATTTTTTTCGCAACGCCCGAATACAACAATTCCCTGACCCCGTTGACCAAGAACACGATTGACTGGATCAGCCGCCAGAAAGGCGGGCCGTTCAAGCACGCCATTTTCGGACTAGGCGCGGTCTCGTCCGGGCGGTTGTCCGGTGTTGTCGCCCTTAGCCATTTGCGCGATGTCCTTGGCAAGATCGGTGCCTTGATGGCCCCGACCTCGCTCAGCGTTGCCAATGGTGCCGAAGCATTTGATGCGGCGGGTGAGTTCACCGACCCGGTTCAGAAAAGCCGGGCTGACCAATTGGCCGAACAGATGATGACAATCTCGCGGCAGCGCTGAGGGCAATTGTTTCGCCTTCGATCTTGCGCAAAAAGCTCTCATATGCGACTGGACCCCAATGCAAACATGGAGGGGATTTGAATGATGAACCGAGCCGATGACCGTTTGATCGTGGCGCTGGACCTGCCGACGCGGGCCGAAGCGGAAACGCTGATCGCGCAGCTGGGTGACCAGGTCAGCTTCTACAAGATCGGCTATCAGTCATTTTATGGTGGCGATGGTCTCAATCTTGGCAAGGAACTGGTGGCCGCCGGCAAGAAGGTCTTCTTCGATCTCAAACTGCTCGATATCGAGAATACCGTCGAAAAAGGCGTCGAAGCGATTGCCAAGACCGGCGCGACTTTTCTCACTGTCCACGCCTATCCCAAGACCATGGGTGCGGCCGCCCGGGCCGCCCATGGCTCCGAACTTGAAATTCTCGCGGTCACCGTGCTGACCTCGCTCGACGATGAAGACATGATGAATGCCGGCTATGACCGCGATGTGGCCGGGCTTGTCGGCTTGCGCGCCCATCAGGCGAGCCTTGCCAATCTGGGCGGCATTGTTTGCTCCGCCCAAGAGGCGGCAATGGTGCGCTCGCTGGTGGGCGATGACATGTCCATCGTCACCCCGGGTATTCGTCCCGCCGGGGCAAAGATGAACGACCAGAAACGTGCCATGAGCCCCAGTGAGGCGCTTGAGGCCGGTGCCAGCCATCTGGTTGTCGGCCGCCCGATCACGGCAGCCGCCGACCCCGCCCAGGCGGCGAAAGAGATTGTTGCTGAAATGCGTGGCGGCGGTATCCGGATCGCGTAACTTCGCCAAAGGGCGCTGTGGGGCTGCTTCATTTGCGCCGACAAGTTTGCTATAGCCGGTTCTGAACGGGAGCGTTGTGAAGATATGGCCGATCTCAAGATTGTGGTAGCTGGTGCCAGCGGGCGCATGGGCGCGGCCTGTATCAAGGCTGTGGTCGCCACCAAGGGGCTAACGCTGCATGCAGCGTTTGATCGTCCCGGTGCGTCAGCTATTGGCATGGATGCCGGTCTGCTCGCCGGCCTGCCACCCCTTGAGGTCATGGTGGGTGATGATGCGGCCGCAGCACTGGACGGTGCCGATGCCGTTATCGATTTCACCGCGCCAGCCGCCACCGTTGCATTGGCGGCACTAACCGCCAAAAACGGCCTTGTACATGTCATCGGCACCACGGGTTGCGCCGAGGCGGATGAGGCGGCACTGCACAAGGCCGCGAAGGCCGGGGCGCGGATCGTCAAATCCGGCAATATGTCGCTGGGGGTCAATCTGCTGGCCAGCCTTGTCGAAAAAGCAGCCGCAGCGCTTGGATCCGATTTCGATATCGAAATTGTCGAAATGCATCACAACAAAAAAGTCGACGCGCCTTCCGGCACAGCCCTGCTGCTCGGCGAAGCCGCCGCAAAGGGCCGTCAGATTGATCTGGAAACACAATCGGTGCGCGCGCGCGATGGCCATACCGGGCCGCGCGAAGAGGGGACAATCGGCTTTGCGACCCTCCGCGGTGGCAGTGTTGTTGGCGAACATGCGGTGATTTTTGCCGGACCGTCGGAGCGGATTGAACTGACCCACAAGGCTGAGGATCGCGGGCTGTTTGCCAATGGTGCGGTCAAGGCCGTGCTTTGGGCGCAACACCAGCCACCCGGCTATTATACAATGGCCGACGTGCTCGGCCTGAACTGATCGCCATAAAGGGATATGTCCCTGTTTTAAACCTGCCCGGCAAAGCTGATCCGGCTTTGTGTTTCGGCCCTAACGACCAGATGGAAAAACAATGGAACGCACATTGATCCTTGTCCGGCATGGACAGAGCGAATGGAACCTCAAGAACCTGTTCACCGGCTGGCGCAATCCCGGCCTGACCGAACAAGGCATTGAGGAAGCCCGGGCCGCCGGCAAGGCGTTGAAGGCGCTCAATTTCGATATTGATTTGTGCTTCACCTCAGCCCTGAGCCGGGCCCAGCACACGCTGGACCTGATGCTGGAAGAGATGGACATCGTCAACATGACTATCATCCGCAATCAGGCCCTCAATGAGCGCGATTATGGCGATCTGGCCGGCCTCAACAAGGATGACGCCCGCAAGAAATGGGGTGAGGAGCAGGTGCATATCTGGCGCCGGTCCTACGATATTCCCCCTCCGGGCGGCGAAAGCCTGAAGAACACTGCCGAGCGGGTCCTGCCCTATTACCACGCCGAGATCGAACCGAAGGTCGAGGCCGGCGGCACCATTCTTGTTGTCGCCCACGGCAATTCGCTGAGGGCCCTGGTGATGGAACTGGAAAAGCTGTCGCCCGAGGAAATTCTCAAGCGTGAAATCAAGACCGGCGACCCGATCATCTACAAATTGAAGGCCGACGGCAGCGTTGACTCGGTGACCACCGTCTAAAACTCGCCGCAGATCATGATGGGAGCGGGCTCAGGCCCGCGCCCTGTGCAGGGCCTGGCTGAACACCTTGGCAAAGCTCGCCTTGTCATCGGGGTTGAGAAAAGCCCCGATCTCCAGCTCTTCGCTGCGCACACGCAAGGCCAGCCGGGTGACCCGGTCTTCATGGTCACGTTCCACATGCAGCCGCACCCAGAACGGGTTGAACGCATGTTGCCTTGCCTGACCCTTGGGGGTGACATGACGGATCTCGAGATTATCCGGCCATAGGGTGACCTCTTCAAACGCCTTGCCAGAGCGCAGCGATGCCGAAAGCGCCCACCAGAGCACCAGAACATCAAGGCCAAGAAAACCAACGATTGGCCACGCACCGGTGGCAAAGAAATAAAGGCCGGGCACGCTGGCCAGAACGGCATAAACCGCAACAACAATGCGGATGCCCCTGGGGCCGAGCGAACGGTGCGGGGTCAAAAGGGCGGCAAAAAGCGGATTGTCCTGCATGGGTCTTAATCCATTGATGGCTGTTTCTCATCCGGGTATTTGAATGAGTATAATATCGTAATCGGGCAAAAACGATGGCCAAATCAGTTCCTAAATCGCGACTTTCGTCCGCTGCAATTGAGGCGATGTTCGAAAGCTTTGCGCGGCACGATCCCGAGCCAAAAGGCGAACTCGATTATATCAATGATTTCACCCTTCTGGTCGCCGTGGTCCTGAGCGCGCAGGCCACCGATATCGGCGTCAACAAGGCGACCAAAAACCTGTTTGCGATTGCCGATACGCCTGAAAAGATGGTGGCGCTTGGCCTTGAAGGCATTACCGGACATGTCCGCACCATCGGGCTTTATCGCAACAAGGCCAAGAACGTTCTGGCGCTTTCCCAAAAGCTGATCGCCGAATTCGGCTCGAAAGTGCCGCAAACGCGCGAGGCGCTGGAAAGCCTGCCCGGGGTTGGGCGCAAGACCGCCAATGTCGTGCTCAATATCGCCTTTGGGCAACCGATGATCGCCGTCGATACCCATTTGTTCCGGGTCGGCAACCGCACCGGGCTGGCCCCGGGCAAAACCCCGCTCGCGGTTGAACTGATTCTTGAAAAGGTCATTCCCAAGCGCTTCATGCTGCATGCCCATCACTGGCTGATCCTGCACGGGCGCTATATCTGCAAGGCGCGCAAGCCACGCTGTCCGGACTGCATCATTGCGCAATGGTGCCGTTATCCTGACAAGACCGTTCTCAATCCGGATTGAGCGCGCCGCAAACCCGTTGCACAATTGCCCCGCTTCGCGGATAAAACGTGTCAGCAATGGTGTGCCGGGCCCTAGGCCTTGTCAGAGCGCCCATGATTTGTATGGTCCCACGGGACAAATGTAACACGAGGGATCAATTCATGGCGGAAGCCAAATATGACGTCTTGACCATTGGCAACGCCATTACCGATATTCTTGCCCGGGTCGACGAGGACTTCATCAGCGCCGAAAAACTCGACAAGGGCATCATGCACCTGATCGAAGGCGACCGCAGCGAACATCTTTACGGGTTGATGCCGGCGGACAAGCAGCAGATTTCCGGCGGCAGCGCCGCCAATACGGCGGCTGGTGTGGCCTCGCTCGGCGGCAATGCCGCCTTTGTCGGCAAGGTCGCCGAAGACGAGGTTGGCGAGTTCTATGCCAATGATCTGCGCGAAGCCGGCGTTGAATATAGCACCACCATGCTCGAACATGGCTCCGCCTCCGGTCGCTCGATGATCCTGATCACGCCCGATGGCGAGCGCACCATGAATACCTATCTCGGTGCCTGTCATGATCTGACCGAGGCTGATATTCTTGAAGACCAGATCGGTTCTGCCGCAATCACCTTCATGGAAGGGTATCTGTGGGATCCCCCCGAAGCCAAACGGGCTTTCGTCAAGGCCGCCCATTTTGCCCACAAGCATGAGCGGGCCGCAGCGATTACCCTCTCGGACCCGTTCTGCGTCAACCGCTTCCGCGATGAGTTTCTCGATCTGCTGCGCTCGCAGACCTGCGATTACGTCTTTGCCAATATCGAGGAACTAAAGGCACTCTACCAGACCGACAACCTGCATGACGCCGTGCAGGCGGTGGCACAGGATGTCGAGGTTGCGGCCGTGACCATGGGAGCCGATGGTGCGATGGCCATCGCCAATGGCGAGATCATCACCGTCCCCGCCTTCAAGATTGACAAGGTCGAGGACGCCACAGGCGCTGGCGATCTGTTCGCCGCAGGCTTCCTGCTCGGGCTGGCGCGCAACCAGACCATGGAAGAGGCCCTGAAGCTGGGCTGCCTTTCCGCGTCCGAAGTGATTTCCCATGTGGGTGCACGCCCGCTAAAGAATCTGCGGGCCCTGGCCCTGACCCACGGGCTGGCTGTTTGAGCGCATAAAACGGCTCGTTCTTGCAAGTTTTGAAAAAGGCCGGTGTGACGCACCGGCCTTTTTTGTCGTGGCACCCTGTGGCTGGATGATGCCAGTGGTCTTGGGCGAGGCCGGGCGTCACCATTACGTGCAGACAAAGTTTTAACCATGCAGCAAGGCCTGCGCCTGTCCATGTCATATACCCGCTTGCAATAGTAAGGGCACTTATTATATGTAGGCATATGATAAGTACCCTTAGTAATTGCGACTGACCGCATGCCCCCATCAAAAAAGAACAATTTCGGCTATCTCATTCATGATGTCGCCCGCCTCCTGCGTCGCCGCTTTGACGCAGAAGCCCAGCGCAACGACTTCACCATGCCGCAATGGCGCGCCATCGCGCAGCTGGCGCATGAGGACGGCATTACCCAGACGGCACTGGCCGGGCTGATGGAATCCGATCCGATGACCGTTGGCGGCATTATCGAACGGCTCGATGCCAAGGGCATGGTGATTCGCGAGACCGATCCCAACGACAGCCGGGCCAAGATCGTCAAGATCACCGAAAAGGCCCGCGCCCTTGTGGGTGCCATGCGGTTAATGGCCGAGAGCATCTATGCCGATGCATTTCAGGATATCAGCGATGCCGACCGCGAAACCACGCTGCGGGTTCTGACCCGTGTAAGTGAGAATTTGTCGGCACAAAATGCCGCTCCTAAAGGAGATCAGTTATGAATGCGCGTGTTGAACCGTCCGTTGGCAGCGACGCCAAGCCGGCCAATCTGGACACAACGGCAGCGGAGACATCCGCTGCCGCCGCCGCAACACTTTCGAAGCGCAATGGCCGCCGCCTGGCGCTGATGATTTCCGTTCCGCTGATTCTGGTGGCGCTCGGTGCCTATTTCTGGCTGACCGGCGGCCGTTATCAGGCAACCGACAATGCCTATGTGCAGCAATCGGTTGTCTCCCTGTCAGCCGATGTGTCCGGGCGCATCATCGATGTGCAGGTCAGCAATAATCAGCCGGTCAAGGCGGGCGATATCCTGTTTCATATCGATCCCGAACCCTACAGGATCGCGCTGGCCCAGGCCCAAGCGGCTCTTGCAACGGCACGGGTCAATGTGGATCAGCTCCGGGTCTCGTATAGAACGGCAGAAGCCAAGCTGACCGCAGCCGAGGCGACCCTCAGCATCCGGCAGCGCGAGCAGGGCCGGGTCACCAGTCTTGCGGGCAAGGGAATTTCCACCGCCGCCGCCTCCGACAATGCACTGTTGTCGGCGCAGGATGCCCAGACCGACGTCAATCTTGGCCGTCAGGCCGTGGCCGCCGCCGCTGCTGCTTTGGGAGGCGATCCTGCCATTGATACCGAAAATCATCCCAGCGTCATGTCGGCCCTTGCCGCGGTTGAAAGCGCCGAGCGCAACCTCAACGCAACCACCGTCCGGGCACCGGCAAATGGCGTGATCAGCCAGGTGGAAAGCCTCAATGCCGGTCAGTTTATTGCCACCGGCACGACGATTGCCAGTCTGGTTGAAACCAGCAAGAGCTGGGTTGAGGCCAATTTCAAGGAGACCCAGCTTGGGGCTCTTGCCGTCGGCCAGTCTGCTGAAATCGGCATTGATGCCTATCCGGGCGTGGCCTTGCATGGCACCATTGTTTCCATTGGCGCGGCGACCGGGTCAGAATTTTCCCTGATCCCGGCCCAGAATGCCACCGGCAACTGGGTCAAGGTCGTGCAGCGCATTCCCGTGCGTATCGCCATCGAGGACAAGGAGACGCCAACGCTGAGAACCGGCATGAGTTCGGAAGTCTCGGTCGATACCGGCAAGTCCCGTCTGGATGAAATGCTCTAAATGGCCGACGCACCTGGATTGTCCGCCCCCAATGTGATCGTCAAGCATCGTGGTCTTTTGACCGCGGGGCTGATGATTGCCACGGTCATGCAGGTGCTCGACACCACCATCGCCAATGTGGCGCTGCCGCACATGGCGGCGGCGCTCAACGCCGCCCAGAGCGAAATCAACTGGGTGTTGACCTCCTATATCGTGGCGGCAGCTATTGCCACGCCACTGACCGGCTGGCTCTCCGACCGGCTGGGGCGCAAACGCCTGTTCTCGATCGCTATTGTGGGTTTCACCAGCGCATCTTTGCTTTGCGGTATCGCGACCAGTCTCGATGAAATGGTGTTGTTCCGGGTGTTGCAGGGCATTTGTGGTGCGGTGATTGTGCCGCTGGCCCAAACCGTTCTGCTCGACATCAATCCGCGCGAAAAGACCGGGCAGGCCATGGCTATCTATGGTGCCGGCATCATGGTCGGTCCCATTATCGGGCCGACACTCGGCGGCTGGCTGACCGAAAGTTTCAACTGGCGCTGGGTGTTTCTAGTCAATCTGCCCGTCGGTGCGCTGGCATTGGCCATGATCTTTGTCTACATGCCCAATACCGAAATCAAGAAACGTGTTTTTGATTTCTTTGGCTTTGGCATGCTGGCGCTGGCCGTTGGGGCCCTGCAATTGCTGCTCGACCGTGGTGCCGAAATCGGCTGGTTCGAGGCCCCAGAGGCATGGATCGAACTTGGCCTCTGCCTGACCGGCATCTGGGTATTCATCGTGCATTGTGCCACCACCGAACACCCCTTTGTCGATCTCAAGATTTTCCGCGACCGCAATTTTTCCATGGGGCTGGTGTTCATCTTCATCGTCGGTCTGACCATGTTCTCGGGCCTCGCCCTGCTGCCGCCTCTGTTGCAGAACCTGATGGGCTATCCGGTGATCGAGACCGGAATCGTCATGGCCCCGCGCGGCGTCGGCACCTTGTTGTCGATGATTGTGGTGGGCCGGCTCGTTGGCAAGCTTGATGCCCGATTGCTGGTGTTTATCGGTTTGGCCCTGACCGCCTATTCGCTCTACATGATGACCGGTTTCAATCTGCAGATGTCGCAGACGCTGATCATTACCAGCGGCGTGGTGCAGGGTTTCGGGCTGGGCTTTGTGTTCGTGCCGCTATCGACCCTGACCTTTGCCACGATCGACGCAAAATACCGCACCGATGCCACCAGCCTTTTCAGCCTGGTACGTAATATCGGCTCGGGCGTCGGCATTTCCCTCGTCACTGTGGTTCTGGCCAATATGGTTCAGGTCAATCATAGCGAACTGGCCCAGCACCTGACCGCGACCGCCCCTGAAGTCTTGCGGCAATTCCCCAGCTTGCTGACGGGCAATCCGCAGGCGATTGCGCAGGCCAATGGTCTGGTCAACCAGCAGGCCGCCATGATTGCCTATCTCGACGATTTCAAGCTGATGATGTTCGTGACCTTCCTCGCCATGCCGATCATCTTCCTGTTGCGGGGCAATAAGGCAAAAGCCAATGCGCCCAAGAAAACACCTGAGGAAGAGGCGCTGGAACGCGCCCATGCCATGGCGGAATAAGCTTTGGGCACCAAAGGGTGCTCAGAGCTTTCTCAGCGCTACATGGTCAATGGAGTGATCGGCGCCCTTGGTCAGGATCAGATCGGCCCGGCCGCGTGTGGGCAGGATGTTCTCGGCAAGATTGGGCAGGTTGATGCTGGTCCAGATTGACGTCGCCAATTCCACCGCTTCGCTCTCGGTCAGTTTCGAGTACCGGTGAAAAAAGGATGTCGGGTCACGAAAGGCTGTTTCGCGCAGGCGCTGAAACCGGGCAATGAACCATTTGCGCAAATGCGTTTCTTCGGCATCGATATAGACCGAGAAATCGATGAAATCCGAGGCAAAGACAATCGGCGTGCCGCTCTTGGGCAAGTCCCCGGGCTGCAGAATATTGAGGCCCTCAACGATGAGAATATCGGGACGGTCAACGACCACTTCCTCGCCGGGCACCACATCATAGACCATATGCGAATAGACCGGAGCGGCGACCCGCGGCTGGCCGGATTTGATATCGGCCAGAAACCGCACAAAGCGAGCCCGGTCATAGCTTTCGGGAAAGCCCTTGCGCTCCATCAGATTGCGCGCGGCCAGCACCTTGTTGGGATAAAGAAACCCGTCCGTGGTCACCAGATCGACCGTGGGGCTCGCCGGCCAGCGCTGCATCAGCGCATGCAGGATACGCGCCGTGGTGGACTTGCCCACCGCAACAGAGCCGGCCACACCGATGATGAACGGCACCTTGTCGCCATTAGTGCCCAGAAACTTTGTCGCCGCGTGGTGGATGCCCTGCACCGCCTCCACATAGAACGATAAAAGACGGGTGAGCGGCAAATAGACCTGTTCGGCCTCGGTCAGCGAGATCGGATCGTTAAGCGAGCGCAGGCGTTCCAGATCATCCCGCGCCAAGGTCATCGGTTCACCGGCGCGCAGGGCCGCCCATTCGGTTTTGGTGAACTGATGGTAGGGCACGACTTCGAATGTCTTTTCAACCATGATTATTGGTCGTCCCCTTGCCGCGCCGCTTTTTCGGCAAGGCCGGACTGCGCTGTGCGTTTTTCCAGTTCAGCCATGACAGCATCGAGGTCCACCCCGGCAGCCATCAGCGTCACCAGCAGGTGATAAAGCACATCTCCTGCCTCGCCGATCAGCCCCTCACGATTATGGGTCACCGCCGCAATGGCAGCCTCGACCGCCTCTTCACCCAGTTTCTGGGCGCATTTTTCAACGCCCTTGTCCAACAGTTTGGCCGTATAGCTTTCGCTCGGCGCAGCTTTTGCGCGCTCGATGAGCCGGGCATTCAATTGTTCGAGGGTAAAGGGCATGATGGTTTCCTGAAACGGGAACGCGTTGGAAAAACAAGGGTGAAGTCTAGTCGTCGCGCCGCACGGCTATGCCGTGAGCGGCCATATAATCCTTGGCTTCGCGGACGGTGAACGTGCCGAAATGAAAGATCGAGGCGGCCAGCACGGCGCTGGCATGACCCTTGGTCACCCCGTCAACCAGATGATCAAGCGTGCCAACCCCGCCCGAGGCGATAACCGGCACATGCACGGCGTCGGCAATGGTGCGCGTCAGTTCGAGATCAAAGCCGATCTTGGTGCCATCGCGATCCATCGAGGTGACCAGCAATTCACCGGCCCCAAGCTCGACCATGCGGCTGGCAAATTCCACCGCATCGAGACCCGACGCAGTGCGTCCGCCATGGGTATAGATCTCCCAGTCCGAGCGGTTGTCACCGCCGGAGGCCTGTGTTGCGCGGCGCTTGGCATCGACCGAGACGACAATGCATTGGTCGCCAAACTTGTCGGCGGCGCGTGCCACAAAATCGGGATCCCTGACGGCGGCCGTATTGATCGACACCTTGTCCGCGCCCGAGAGCAGCAATTTGCGGATATCTTCAATCGTGCGGACGCCACCGCCCACCGTCACCGGCATGAAGCAATGCTCGGCGGTGCGGCTGACCACGTCGAAAATCGTCTCGCGATCTTCATGGCTGGCAGTGATATCGAGAAAGCACAATTCATCGGCCCCGGCCGCATCATAGGCAATCGCGGCCTCAACCGGGTCCCCAGCATCGATCAGATCGACGAAATTGACGCCCTTGACTACGCGGCCATCCTTGACGTCGAGACAGGGGATGATGCGGGTTTTAAGGGTCATTGGGCTTTCCTCAAACCGGTTCTCTCAGGCCCGTTCATGCGGCAGCGCGCAGCATGGAAAGCGCCTCTTCAGGATCGATCCGCCCATCGTAAAGCGCACGGCCCGATATGGCCCCTTCAAGGATACGCATCTCGGGCCGGGTCATCATTTCAATATCGGTCATGGCGGCGAGCCCACCCGAGGCGATCACCGGAATGGACGTGGCCTCTGCCAGTTCCAGCGTTGAAGGCCAGTTGATCCCGGCCAATATGCCGTCGCGGTCGATATCGGTATAAATGATTGCGGCAACCCCGGCGCCCTCAAAGCGCTTGGCCAGTTCGATGGCGCTCAACTCCGAGGTCTCGGCCCAGCCCTCGACGGCAACCTTGCCACCGCGCGCGTCAATGCCGACAGCGACCTGACCGGGGAAAGCCTTGCAGGCCGCTTTAACGAGGTCCGGATCGCGCACGGCAATCGTGCCGAGAATGACCCGGGCCAGACCCTTGTTAAGCCAGGCCTCGATATGGGCAAGGGTGCGGATACCGCCGCCCAGCTGCACCGGAAATTTCACATTCTGCAAAATCGCATCGACCGCACCGCCATTGACGCTCTCACCGGCAAAGGCACCATTGAGATCGACCACATGCAGATATTCAAAGCCCTGCTCTTCAAAGCTCCTGGCTTGCGCCGCAGGCGAATCGTTAAAGACCGTTGCCTGTTCCATGTCCCCGAGCTTGAGACGCACGCACTGGCCATCCTTGAGGTCAATGGCAGGAAAAAGGATCACGGCTTCCACCTCAAAAAATTCTCGATCAGGGTCAGGCCAAGCTTTTGGCTCTTTTCGGGGTGGAACTGGGTGCCCACCATATTGTCGCGCCCGACCGCTGCCGTTACCGGCCCACCATAATCCGTCGTGGCCAGCACAGTCGCCGGATCGGTTGCGGCCAGCTGGTAGGAATGGACGAAATAGGCATGCAGACCGTCTGGTCCGTCCTCAATATTTTCAAACAGGGCATGGTCTTGGGTAAAGCGCAGCGTATTCCAGCCCATATGCGGAATCTTTAGCGCCGGATCGTTAGGGGTGATCATTTGCACCGCACCAGGTATCCAGCCAAAACCTTCATGGGCGCCTTTTTCAAGGCCGGTCGTCGCCATCAGCTGCATGCCAACGCAAATGCCCAGATAGGGCACGCCGTTTTTTATCACCCGCTCTTCCAGCATCTCACGCATGCCCGAAACCGCCAGCAAGCCGGAACGGCAATCGGCAAAGGCACCAACGCCCGGCAAGACGATGCGCTCGGCCTTGGCCACCCGTTCGGGATCATTGGTGACGATGATTTCAGGGGCATTGTCCAATTGGGCGGCGGCGCGTTGAAACGCTTTTTCCGCCGACTTCAGATTGCCCGAGCCATAATCGATAATCGCAACGCTCACGCCTGAACCCCGCGCCTGACCCATTCCATTTCGGCAATGTCCTCACCGGATGCAACCATCTCGCCCATGGGCTGATAGCCACGGCGCTCAAGCGCCCGCAGGCGGACAGTCGCCGCCTCAAAGCCCAAAAGGCTGGCACCCAGCACATAAAGCCAGAAACCGGCTTCATCACCGATGCCAAAGCTGAGCGCCACGAGGGCCGCCATCAGCACGATCCAGATGATCAACTCGATCCAGAGGCCATGCGCGATGGCCCAGAGCGGCGGCAAGAGCGCAGCAAACCACGAGAAGCGCTCCTCGATAAACAGCGCGCCACTCTCGATTGCCGGATCCTTGATCGCCAAAGGGCGGTAGAGAACGTGATAAATCGACATGCAAAAGCTCCTTGCCGCGTCTGATTAGCGCAAGATCGGTCCGGTTTCCAACATTATCCGAACCGGCTTCACGTATCGGCCGGGTTTAAAGGCTGCCCTTGGTCGAGGGAATGGCGTCCGCCGTGCGCGGATCAATCTCCACCGCCTGGCGCAGGGCCCGCGCCAGCGCCTTGAAACAGCTCTCGGCGATATGATGATTATTGTCCGCGTAAAAGGTTTCCATATGCAGGGTGATCCCGGCATTCATGGCAAAGGCCTGAAACCATTCCCGGAACAGTTCGGTATCCATCTCGCCCACCTTGTCGCGGGTGAATTCGACCCGCCAGACAAGAAACGGCCGTCCGGACACATCGATGACCGCGCGGCTCAGCGTGCCATCCATGGCCAGATCGGCGCTGGCATAGCGCTTGATACCCTTTTTATCGCCCAAAGCCTGTTTCACTGCTGCGCCAAGGGCAATGCCCACGTCTTCAGCCGTGTGATGAAAATCAATATGCAGATCGCCCTTGGCTTCGACTTTCATGTCGATCAGCGAATGCCTGGCCAACTGGTCCAGCATGTGATCGAAAAAGCCGATTCCGGTCGCCATGTCATGTTTGCCGGTGCCATCCAGATTGACGGAGACCTTGATCTCGGTCTCGTTGGTCTTGCGGGCGATTTCAGCTTTACGCATGGGTTCGAACTCCTTGGGCGGTTTCACGAACAAGTGACCCCCACCTGTTCAACGCGCAACCGCTTTGCCGGAATGGCCGGTAAAGGCCATTTCCGCGCGATGCTCTATCAGGTTCATTGTCGCGCGAAAAGGCTAACACCTCCTTCACATTGCAATCGGCGCATGATCTCCTAAATAAGAAAGCGTTCCGTTGGCGTAATTTCAAGACGCGGCGGTACCGGAGCGGCCCATTAAAGGGCGCGGAATATGGAGTAGTTTATGGCCGATCAGGCACAAAATTTCCCCGGCTGGCATGGCACGACCATTGTCACAGTGCGGAAGGGCAACAAGGTTGTTGTCGCCGGTGACGGGCAGGTATCGCTCGGCAATACAGTTATCAAACACAGCGCCAAGAAAGTGCGCCTTCTGGCAGGCGGCAAGGTGATCGGCGGTTTCGCTGGTGCCACGGCCGACGCCTTCACCCTGTTCGAGCGGCTTGAAGCCAAGCTGGAGCAATATCCCGACCAATTGATGCGCGCCTGCGTCGAGCTGGCCAAGGATTGGCGGACGGATCGCTATCTGCGCCGGCTTGAGGCGATGATGATCGTGGTCGACAAGACCGATTCACTGGTTCTGACCGGCACGGGCGATGTGCTCAGCCCCGATAGCGGCATCACCGCCATCGGCTCGGGCGGCAATTACGCGCTTTCAGCAGCCCTTGCCCTGCAGGATACCGATATGGACGCAGAAGCCGTGGCCCGCAAAGCCATGGAAATTGCCGCCAAGATTTGTGTTTTTACCAATGACCAGGTGACCGTTGAAACGCTTGCAACGGATGAAAGTTGAGACCATGAGTGAGACCAGTTTTTCCCCGCGTGAGATCGTTTCCGAGCTCGACCGCTATATTGTGGGACAGCCCGAGGCCAAGCGCGCCGTGGCTATTGCCCTGCGCAATCGCTGGCGGCGCCAGCAGCTCGATGTGGATATGCGGCGCGAGGTGACCCCCAAGAACATCCTGATGATCGGACCAACCGGCGTCGGCAAGACCGAAATTTCCCGCCGGCTTGCCCGGCTGGCCAACGCGCCCTTCGTCAAGGTCGAGGCCACCAAGTTCACCGAAGTTGGCTATGTTGGCCGTGACGTCGAGCAGATCATCCGCGATCTGGTCGAGGCCGGGATTTCACTGCTGCAGGACAAGAAGCGCAACGAAGTGCAAGCCAAGGCGCATCTCAATGCCGAGGACCGGGTGCTTGACGCGCTGGTTGGTGCCTCGTCGCAGCCCTCGACCCGGGAAAGTTTTCGGCAAAAACTGCGCGACAATGAACTCGACGACAAGGAAATCGAGATCGAGGTGCAAGGACAGTCCGGCGGCGGCATGTTTGAAATCCCCGGCATGCCCGGTGCCAATATGGGCATGATCAATCTCTCCGACATGCTCGGCAAGGCGATGGGCGGCAAGGGCGTCAAGAAACGCGTCAAGGTCAAGGACAGCTATGCCCTCTTGATCAATGAAGAGGCCGACAAGCTCCTCGATCAGGATCAGCTCAAAACCGAAGCCATTGATCTGGTCGAAAACCACGGCATTGTTTTTCTCGACGAGATCGACAAGATCACCGTGCGCGAAGGCCGGGGCGGCGGCGATGTTTCCCGTGAAGGCGTACAGCGCGATCTGCTGCCGCTGATCGAGGGCACAACGGTTGCCACCAAACACGGACCGGTCAAGACCGACCATATCCTGTTTATTGCTTCGGGCGCTTTCCATGTGGCCAAGCCCTCGGACCTCTTGCCTGAATTGCAGGGCCGTCTGCCAATCCGCGTGGAATTGCATCCCCTGACCCACAAGGATTTCGTCCATATTCTGAACGACATCGATGCCTCACTGATCAAGCAATATGTGGCTTTGATGAAGACGGAAGGTGTGATCCTTGATTTCACCCCGGACGCCATCGAGGCGATTGCCGAGGCCGCGGTCAAGGTCAATGCCAGTGTGGAGAATATCGGGGCCCGGCGCCTCTCCACCGTCATGGAGCGGCTGGTCGAGGACATTTCCTTCGACGCGCCGGACAAGGATGGCGAGACGATTGTTATCGACGGCGCGTTCGTTGAACGCCATGTCGGCAAACTGGCCGGTGATACAGATCTGTCGAAATTCGTGCTGTAAGTTTGGGGTCTTTTGCAAGACCTCATCTTGACGGCGCATTGCCAAAATGATTCTGTCACCATGGTTAGGCGGTGACTGCTGCCTACTCGTTGCGCTTAGCTCTTACCCATCAAAGTCAAAGCTGAGCTGTGTCGGCCACCGGCGTGTGTGAGCACTAACGTGCTCCCACCGCCGGAACCGAAAGCGCATATAAGCGTGTACGTGTACTCGCTTCATGGCTTCACTCCTTATCTTCTGAAAACGGATTGGTTCCGTCGTCCCGAACACAAAAGTGCTCGCGCGCTTCAAGCACTTATGCTTGGGCCAGAAGAAAGTGGCAGCAGTCACCACTTGCTATTTCGCAAGGGTGGTATTGAGAGGCAAGTACAAAGAGGGCAAATAGGGAACACGCTTGTGCATATCGCGCATTTTCATGAATTTCACTGGCACAGATTGTCACGTCGGCTGTGTTATTTCTGAACTTCTAATCGTGTCTTATAAGTGCTTTGGCAAAGCCTTACTAACGCCCCGCTGCCCGCCGCACGATCTCGTTTTTGAGATGCACCAGATCTTCCGGCGTCAGCCGGTTGATGGCGTTGGCCAGCCGGTTGGTCAATTCAGTCGCCTCGGGCGCAAGGCCCGCTGTGTCGATGGTAATCTTGGGGTCGGAGAGTTCAGCCAGGCGCTGCAGCTCTTCCGCCTCATCCCAGATGACATTGAAATAGGTGATGATGCGTTGCAGCAGGAACCAGGTGGGCTTGCCGCGCCGCCCGTGTTCGAGCGCCGACAGATAGGCGCTTGAAACATTCAGCGCCTCGGCCATCTGCTTGAGCGTGATGCCGCGCTCTGACCTGAGATTGCGCATTTTTGCGCCGAGCGGTGTCATTTTCCCAGCCTCATCAGCCTCACATAATAGGCACCTTCCCCGCCATGGGACTGTGCCGAAATTTCCCAGCCGGCAATCATCGGTGCCAATGCCGGATCGCGCAGCCAGAGCGGCAGCATGTGCCGCAAAACGCCTTGTTGTTCGATGGCGCCATAGCCGGTCTTTTTAAGGCCCTTGCCGGTGATCACCAGAATGGTGCGATCCCCACGGGCCGAGCGCGATGCGATAAACCGGGACAGGGCCGCATGGGCCTCCCACTGGCGCATGCCATGCAGATCGATTGTACCGTCAATCGGCAATTGCCCGCGCATCAGGCGGCGCCGGATACGCGGCTCGATCTCCCGGTCGGGTGCCGGCTTTTGCGTACCCCGTCCAAGCGGCGTGATGGCTTTTTGCTGATGCATTCGTGTGGGTGCCGGGGCGTCGGCCTTGGCAGGCATGGTTTTGACCGGTTTGCCGGTAATGGTTTCGGGCGCTGCGGCTGGGGGCACTTTGGCACCGGCCCGCAGCGGCGAAACGGTCCGGGCGACCTCGGACCATAAATGCCAGTCACTGAGGAATTTGGTCTTCCGGTCACGCTTGGCCATAAGTGCCGCCGCCCTGCGCTCTAGTCGAGCTGATCGGTGGCAACGAGCTTCCAGTTGGGATCACGCGAACGGGTGGTGCGGGCAAAGCTCCACTCATCGGCAATGGTGATCACCTGTTCGGCATTGCCCTCGACCAGTTCCCCTTCGGCGTCGCGGGTTGCAGACACCACTTCGGCTTTGAACTGGATGGTCACCTGCGCCACCTTCTTGTCGACACTGGCTTCGGAAATGGAGATGCTGGGCAGGCCGACAAAGGTGAAGTCGATCGTCTGGCCCTTGGCTTCGCGCTCGCTGATCGCGGCGTCGAAATCATCATAGACATCTTTTTCAAGCAGGTTCTTGAGCGTCCGCCGGTCGCCGGCGGCAAAAGCGGTGACAATCATTTCATAGGCGGATTTTGCACCCTCAAGGAAGCTCTTGGGGGTGAAATTGGCATCATTTTCGGTAATGGCCTTGAGACCTTCGGCCAGTTTCGCGTCGCCATGCGAGAACTGCTCGATTTCGGCATCGATCTTGCGGGCCCGGCGTTCAGCGTCGGGATCCGCCACAGCGGCATCCGGGCGTGGGCGCAAGGGGACAACGGTATCGTCATTGTCGCTGGCGGCCTTGCGGGCTGGCAGGCGTTCCTCAGGAGGGCGCTCAAACCCGGTGCGCGTGCCTAAAACAGAGCGCAATCGCAGCAGCACCACGATGGCGACACCAATAATGATTAAAGTAGGCAGATCAAGAAAATCGGTCATGGGCCTCTGGCATCACATCTCGAACAAAATGCACATACCGAACCCGCTACGGGTCGCGATATGCAGTTTAATATCCTATATATAGTCAAACATTGACTGGAAACCAGTTCACATATGTATGAATCAGGCTCGCAGACGATTTTGCGCTGGTTTTACGGGAGTATCGAGATTTTGGGACGTTTGTTATTTGGCATTTTTCTGATCGTGCCGCTGATCGAAATCGGGCTGTTCATTGCCATTGGCGGTATTATCGGTCTGTGGCCGACATTGCTGGGGGTTGTGGTGACGGCCATGATCGGCTCGGCGGTCATTCGCCGGCAAGGCATGTCGCTGATCAGCGATATCCGCCGGACGACCGCTGCCGGTGCCTTGCCCGCGCAACAGCTGGCCGAGGGCATGATGCTCGGTGTGGCGGGCGCGCTTTTGCTGACCCCGGGCTATTTCACCGATCTTTGCGGTTTCCTGCTGCTGGTGCCAGCCATTCGTGTGGCCCTTTATACGGCTCTTAAATCGCGCATTACCATTGTCACCGCCACGTCCGGGGGCAGGCCAGGCCCTGCCCGGGATCCCGATGTCATCGATCTTGAGCGCAAGAATTGGCGCGACGAAGACTGAACGCAAAAGCCCCTCAGCCTTGTGAGCTTGAGCCAAAAGTGCTAGCCAGCGAACCGGAATTCTCGTCAGTCAGGAACAATTCAATGGCCAAAGACAAACCAGCCGCGCCGCAAGCCGATGCCAATGGCGCAGCGGCGGAACCGGGCAAGGCTCCGCAGTTCAACATTATCGGGCAATATGTCCGTGATCTCAGCTTCGAGAATCCCGGTGCGCCTGGCTCGATCATCGGCGGCGGCGGCAATCCCGGCTTCAATGTCTCGATCAATGTGCAGGTCAAAAAGCAGGCCGACGATATTTATGCGGTCGAGCTGACCACCAATGCCAAGGCCGAGCGCGACAGCAAGCTGCTGTTCAATATCGAATTGGTCTATGGCGGTCTGTTCCGCATCTCCAATGTGCCCGAAGCCCAGTTGCCGCAGCTCTTGATGATCGAATGCCCGCGGCTGGTCTTCCCGTTTGCCCGTCAGGTCATGGCCAATGTGACCCAGGCTGGTGGTTTCCCGCCGCTTTTGATGGAGCCGGTCGATTTTGTCGCCATCTATCAGCAGAATCTGGCGGCGATGGCCAAGCAGGCCGGAGAAGAGACCGATACGCCCAAGCCGAACTGAGGCCCAAGGCAGTCCAGATAAAATAAAACGGCGTTTTGATTCGATCAAAACGCCGTTTTCATATCTGCTCTGGCAGGAGAAAAGTGCTGCCAGCTAAACTTTTTTAACCCGTATCACCACATCCACATGGGTCACTTCCATGCCGCTCGGGGCATCGGGCAGACCTTGGATGACAATAGAATCGGCCGGGATATCGATCACCCGCTGCTCGTCTTCAACAAAGAAGTGATGATGATCGGACGTGTCCGTATCGAAATAGGAGCGCGAGGCATCCACCGTGACTTCGCGCAACAGCCCGGCCCGCCGGAACTGGTGCAGCGTATTATAGACGGTGGCCAGCGACACATCGACGCCGCCATTGCCCGCCTCTCCATGCAGCGCTTCCGCGCTGACATGGCGGTGATCGCCGGAGAACAGCAATTCCGCCAGGGCAATGCGCTGGCGTGTCGGCCGGAGGCCCGCCATACGCAAAACCGCCGTCAAACACGGACGGCGCGAAGGGATTTGACGCTGATTAGTCGCGCGGTAGGCCATATCAGAATTTTACCCAATACAAAGTTCAATCTCCAGCAAACTATACTGGCAAGGGTCTCTGTATACAAGCGTAGCGCCCCATGCACGGTTACGGCCATGCGTCGCACCCGTTTTTGCCAGCCAAATGTTCCACAAGTGCCACCAGCCTTGGGAAAAGTTATGTTGACCCTCTCCCGGTCGCCCTCTACACAAACTCGACCAATCCTTTGAAGAGGCGACAGCATGGCAGAGCGTGCCCATCAATTTAGTTATGAAGAACTGTTGGCGCACGGCCGTGGGGAACTGCCCGGACAAATGGATGCCCGTTTGCCGGCACCGCCCATGCTCATGTTTGACCGCATCACCCATATTGGTCAGGATGACGGCGAATTCGGCAAGGGCTCGGTTGTTGCCGAACTCGACATACACCCCGAGCTGTGGTTTTTCAAATGCCACTTTATCGGCGATCCGGTAATGCCCGGGTGCCTCGGGCTTGATGCCTTGTGGCAGATGGTCGGCTTTTTTCTCGGTTGGTCCGGTTCGCCCGGCCGTGGCCGCGCACTGGGCGGCAGTATCAAATTCACCGGTCAGGCGACCCCCGACATCAAGCTGTTGGAGTACCGGATCGATATCAAGCGTCATATGCGCACCCCGCTGCCTTTTGGCATTGCCCAGGGCACGGTGAAAGCAGATGGTGAAATCATATATGTGGCCGACAGTCTTCGGGTTGGCCTGATCGGTGGCGCTTAGGCGCTGCGGGTTGGAACAGACGGCAGTGAGGATAATATGAGACGAGTTGTCATCACCGGCATGGGGATTGTTTCCTCGATCGGCAACAACAAGCAGGAAGTGCTCACCAGCCTGAAAGAGGCCCGGCCCGGCATCAGCTTTGCACAGGACTATGCCGATCTCGGTTTCCGCTGCCAGGTTGAGGGCGCACCAAACCTCGATCCGTTTGAAGTGCTCGACCGCCGCACCACCCGTTTCATGGGCAAGGGCGCCGCATGGAATTATATCGCCATGCTCGAAGCCATCGAACATTCCGGGCTTGAGGAAAAAGATTACCGGCGCAATCCGCGCACCGGCATTGTCATGGGCTCCGGCGGCCCCTCGACCATGGCCGTGATTGAAGCGGCCGACATTACCCGCGAAAAGGGTCCCAAGCGCATCGGGCCGACCGCTGTGCCCAAGGCCATGAGCTCGACCGCCTCGGCAACCCTTGCCACTGCGTTCAATATTCACGGCGTCAATTATTCCATCTCCTCGGCCTGCGCGACCTCCAAGCATTGCATCGGTAATGCCTATGAGCAGATCCAGCTCGGCAAGCAGGACATCGTCTTTGCCGGCGGCCATGAAGACCTGCACTGGTCCATGTCCAACCTGTTTGATGCCATGGGCGCCATGTCGACCAATTTCAACGAAACCCCGTCCAGGGCCTCGCGGGCCTATGACAAGGATCGCGATGGTTTTGTCATTGCGGGCGGTGCCGGTGTGCTGGTGCTCGAAGAGCTGGAGCACGCCAAGGCGCGCGGCGCCAATATCCTCGCGGAAATCATCGGCTATGCCGCGACCTCGGACGGCTATGACATGGTTGCGCCCTCGGGCGAAGGTGCCGAGCGCTGCATGCGCATGGCGCTCGAAACCGTCAACATGCCGATCGATTATATCAACCCGCATGCCACCTCGACCCCGGTCGGGGATCGCAAGGAAATGGAAGCGCTGCGCGCGGTCTTTGGCAATGAAGACAATTGCCCGCCGCTTTCGGCCACCAAATCGCTGACCGGCCATTCCCTCGGCGCGACCGGCGTGCAGGAATCGATTTATTCGATCATGATGATGCGGGATCGCTTCATTTGCGAGAGCGCCAATATCGACGAGCTCGACCCTGAATTCGCCGATATGCCGATCGTGCGCAAGCGGCGCGACAATGTCGATCTCGGCGTGGTCCTGTCCAATTCCTTCGGCTTTGGCGGCACCAATGCCACTTTGGTGTTCAAGCACCCGGACGCCTGAGAGCGGCACTAGTTTGCTTTGTGCCATGATTAGTGCCCGGCCCTTGTGCCGGGCATTTTCGTGTTGGGCACTCTGGATTGCCACGCGGCTCTGCCGCTCGCAATGACGGCGGCGGGTTTTGTGTTCGTGACTGCCCCCACCCTCATCCTGAGCCTGTCGAAGGATGGGCGGGACGCGCGGGGGCAAAACCCTCGTCCTTCGACAAGCTCAGGATGAGGGTTTGGGGGAGATTGCATCCAGTCCATTCTCCTTTTTGCCCGGACCTGATCCGGGCATCCATTCGGTGTGGCCGGTATCGTATGGACCCTCGGGTCAAGCCCGAGGGAGAAGGAAGAGGGTGCCATTCCTTGTCCCAATCACCCCGTCATTCCCGCGCAGGCGGGAATCCAGTGCGCCGTGTCGACGGCGCAAAAAGGGTCCTCTCGCGGGCAGGACTGCCCGCGCTGGATCCCCGCCTGCGCGAGGATGACGATGGGGCGAGGCAGGGAGGGCTTAAGCCCTAGTGCCGCCGGCCGTATTTGACTTCGGAGAATTTGGCTTCGCGGCCATCGTAAAGCAGCAGGCGGCCGATCAGCGGTTCGCCGATCCAGGTGATCAGCTTGATCGCCTCCATTGCCATCAGCGTGCCGATAACCCCGGTGACGGCACCAAGCACGCCGGTTGCCTCGCAACTGGGCAGTTCGGGCTGGTCGGGGACGTCGGGGAACAGGTCGCGAAAGCGCGGATTGGGTTTGCCGGCGGCATCGGGCGTATGCGGTGAAATCACCGTCAAATGGCCGTCATACATGGATACCCCGCCCGAGATCATCGGCCGGCTCAGCTTGTGCGCGGCATCGGAAATGGCGATCCGGGTCTCAAAATTATCGGTGCCGTCGATGACCAGATCATAATCCTCAAGCAGCTCGATGGCATTGCCCGCATCGAAACGCACATCATGGGTCTTGATCATCACTTCGGGATTGAGCGACTTGGCAAACCGGGCCGCGCTATCGGCCTTTTGCGCGCCGATATCGACGGTGGCGTGCACGATCTGGCGATGCAGGTTGGACAGCGAGACGGCGTCATCATCAACGATCCCGATCGTGCCAACCCCGGCTGCCGCCAGATAGGCGATCACCGGACTGCCGAGGCCCCCGGCGCCCACCATGAGAACTTTCGCCGCCTTCAGCCGGCGCTGACCCGGACCACCAACGCCCTTGAGGACGATGTGACGGGCATAACGGCGGCTTTCTTCAGGCGACAGGTTCAATTCTTCAGTTCCTAATGTGCCGAGGCAAGCGGGACAGCGACAAAGCGTCTGTCGGGTCCCTCAAAACCATGCGCGAAGACGGAAATCAAGGCAACGGCCCGCGAAATCTCCATGGCGTTATAGGGTAAATATACCCCGAAAATCCTGTAGGTCACCGGACAACCGCGGGAACGCGGCAATGTGTCATCACGATGCACAATCTGCGCGGCCGAACTGTTTTTCAACTGCAGGGCAAAACCCTGCGCCTCGGTATCCATCCAGTCGGTGCACGAGAGGGCCGCCGACGCGTCAAACATTTCCAGCGACAAGGTATATTCACCCGAAATCGCATCGGGCGAATAGCCGGGCACGCCGAAGCGGAGATGAAACCCGTCAACATCGACGGTGCCATCCCCCCGAAGCGCCAGGATCTGGGCCGGGACATCGATCATCAGATCTTCCATCCGGGCACTGGCCTTGGCCCGCACCAGGGCGCGCAGGGCAAACAGGGACTGTTTTTCGTCCTCGGCCTGCATGTGGATCGGGGTGCCGACCACCCATTGGTCCGTGTCGAGGTCGGTTATGTAGAAATTGACATAGGCAAGGCCGGACCCATCCGCGATGCCGTATTCCTCGAAGGCGAAATAGCGCCCGTCACGGGAATAGCCCATCACTTCCTGCAAGGCGCGATCACCGGCAAGGGCAGGCACGGCAAGGCCGAGAACAGCCGCTATACCGGCTGCAAGGATAACAAGACTATTGCGCAGCGACATGACCCGTCGATCCAAATCCGTTTGTGCCTCGGGCGGTGTCATCCAGCGTCTCAACGAGCGTGAATTGTGCCGGACTGACCGGCGCGATGACCATCTGGGCGATGCGGTCGCCCCGGTTGATGGTAAAGGCATCGGTGCCGTGATTGATGAGAATGACCTTCACCTCGCCGCGGTAATCCGCGTCGATCGTGCCCGGTGCATTGAGCACGGTGACGCCGAATTTCGCTGCCAGCCCGGAGCGGGGCCGCACCTGCGCCTCAAAGCCGATCGGCAGGCCAATGGCAAAACCACACGGCACGATGGCGCGTGCGCCGGGGGCCAGGACAAGCGCCTCGTCCGGCGCAATCGCTGCCGGCAGGTCGAGCCCGGCCGCGCCGTCGCTTTCCGCCCGCGGCACGCCAAGGCCTTCGCCATGGGCGAGCCATTTGAAATCTATATAAAGAGGTCCCCCACCCATGCCGCCCGCGTCCTTGTTGCTTATGGGTTAAAATATGCCGTCAATTTGTCAGCGAGCTTATGGCCTGCATCGCGCTTGGACAAGGTGCCCCAGTCCTCCTGATGCAAAGAATCGAGCATAACAATGTGATTGGCATCGCCGCCAAAGGTATTGCTGCCCGCGCTGACGTCGTTGGCCAGCAGCCAGTCGCAGCCCTTGCGCGCGAGCTTGGCCGTTGCATTGGTCAAAAGATTGTCGGTTTCAGCGGCAAAGCCGACGACCAGTGCCGGGCGGCTTTTGGCTTCAAGGGCGCTGACCTCGGCAAGGATATCGGGATTGCGCACCAGTTTGAGCGCCGGGACATCCGCATCATTCTGCTTTTTGAGTTTGCTCGCCGCCGGTTCGGCGACGCGCCAGTCGGCAACGGCGGCACAAAAAATCGCCGCGTCAGCGGGCAGGGCCGCCATGACCTGTTCATGCATGTCGATGGCGCTCTCAACCGCAATGATCTCGCAGCCTTGCGGCTCTGCGGCGTCTGCCGGGCCGGTGATAAAGCTCACCCTGGCACCGCGTGCCACAAGGGCCTCGGCAATCGCTGTGCCCTGCTTGCCCGAGGAGGCATTGGAAATATAACGCACCGGATCGATCCATTCCCGGGTCGGGCCGGAGGTGACAATGATATGCCGTCCAGCGAGCGGCTTCTGACCCGTCGACGCGAAATAACCGGTGATGGCGCTAACGATGGCTGCAGGTTCGGCCATCCGCCCCGGGCCGAATTCGCCACAGGCCATTTCGCCTTCATCGGGGCCGACAAAATGAACGCCATCAGCGCGGAGGGTGTTGAGGTTTCTCTGGGTGGCCCTCGCCTCCCACATGCGCACATTCATTGCCGGGGCGACCAGAATGTCGGTGTCGGTTGCGAGAATCGTGGTCGAGGCCAGATCATCGGCGCGCCCCTGCGCCATCTTGGCGAGGAAATCCGCGCTGGCCGGGGCGACCACGATCAAATCGGCGGAGCGCGACAATTCGATATGGCCGATCTCGGCCTCGCGGGTCAGATCGAATAATGCGGTGAGGGCTGCATGGCCCGAAAGGGTCGAGGCGGAAAGCGGGGTGACGAATTCTGTTGCGGCCCGCGTCAGGATCGGTTGCACGCTGCCGCCCTGTTTCTGGATCAGCCGGATCAGCTCCAATGCCTTATAGGCGGCAATCCCGCCGGTGATGATCAAGAGGATGTGTTTGCCGCCAAGACTCATCAGCTCATGCCCCCGAGTAAAAACGCCAGACTGGCCAGCGACAGCAAGACGCAGGTGATCGCAATCAGGCTGTTCATCAGCCTTGGCGGCTTGGCGCGATGGGTCTCATAATCATCAAGCGCGATATTGGCGCGTACCACGAGGCCGGGGATCATCCCGAGGGTCTGGCTGGCGGTATCGATATGCGTCCTGATCTCGGCGATCCGGCCGGCCGGGCCGATCTGGCGTTTGAGCCAGTCGCTGACCACAGGCTCGGAGATTTTCCAGATATCGAGATCCGGATCGAGCGCCCGCGCCACGCCTTCGACCAGCACCATGGTCTTTTGCAACAGGATCAGCTCGGGCCGGGCCTGCATCTTGAACATGTCGGTAATGGCAAACAGCTGCCCGAGCACTCGGGCCATGGAAATCTCGCGCGACAGCCGCCCCTGCAGGGGCTCGCCGATGGAGCGCAAGGCCAGAGTGAAGTCACCGACCGACTGGTCTTTGGGCACATAACCGATATCGAAATGCCGCTGGGCGATCATTTCATAGTCGCGGGTGATGAAACCATAAATGATATCGGCGAGGAAGCGGCGTTCCTTCGGGGTAATCCGCCCCATAATGCCGAAATCGACCGCGATCACCCCATGGGTTTTCGGATCGGCGAACAGATTGCCCGGATGCATGTCGGCATGAAAGAAACCATCGCGAATGGCATGACGCAAAAAGCTCTGCATCAGATGCGCAGCCAGCAACTTGCGGTCGATCCCCGCCGCATCAAGCGCTGCAGAATCGCGGATGGGAATGCCATCGATCCAGGATGTGGTCAGCACATTGGGGGCCACCAGATCCCATTCGAGCGCGGGCACGGCAAAGCCTTCGTCTTCCGCAATGTTTTCGGCAAATTCGGAAATGGCTGCGGCCTCGAATCTGAGATCGAGTTCGAGCCGGGCCGAGCGGTCAAGGGTTTCAACCACCATGACCGGCTTGAGACGTCTTAAGGCGGGGATCAGCCGTTCGGCCAGCCGGGCACCGGCATAAAAGCTTTCAAGATCGTGGCGGAAACGCTCGCGCACCCCGGGGCGGAGGATCTTGACCGCGACCGGCAGCATCCGTCCGTCGGCCTGCAGCAATTGTGCCTTGTGGACCTGCGCAATCGAGGCGGCAGCGATGGGGGGCGACAGCTCGAGCAATTGATCGGCCTTTGGCCCGAGCGCTGCCTTGAGCATGGCCGGCACCAGCGCTGGATCGAACGGAGCCATCCGGTCCTGCAGGGCCGAGAGATCAAGGGCGATTTCGGGGCCGACAATATCGGGGCGGGTCGCCAGGGTCTGCCCGAACTTTACATAGGTCGGCCCGAGCCGGTTAAGAGCCCGGGTCAGCCGTTCCACCCTTCCGGTCTTGCGCACGGCACCGCGCTCCACCAGCCGTAACGTGCCCAGCGCCAGCCGCGCCGGTGCGGGCAGGTCCTTGGCCTCAATCAGGGAAAACGCGCCTTCGCGGGCGAGGACGAACCCGGCGCGAAAAAGGCGCAGATATGCGGATAATCCCATAGGCGGGTCCTAAAGCTTCCAGCCGCTATGCAGCGCGGCGATATTGCCGGAAAAGGCGGTATGGGTGACGCGTTTGAACCCGGCCGTGCCCATCATGGCGGCAAAGGCATCGGGTTTGGGGAACTGGCGGATGCTTTCGACCAGATATTGATAAGGGTCGCCATCGCCTGTGACCATCTTGCCGATCGGCGGGATCATCCCGTCAGAGAACGCGTTATAGACCCGGTCGAGCCCCGGCACGTCCACATGGGAGAATTCGAGCACCAGCAACCGCCCGCCGCGCTTCAAGACCCGGTGGGCTTCTTTCAGCGCCTTGTCGATGCGCGGCACATTGCGAATGCCAAAGGCGATGGTATAGGCGTCAAAACTATTGTCTTCGAAGGGGAGTTCCTCGGCATTGGCTTCCACAAAGCTGGCCTTGCCGGGATAGCGCCAGCTCTTGGCGCGCTCGGCCCCGACCCGGAGCATGTCGGCATTGATGTCGGAGACGGTGACATCGGCATAGCCATGGGATTCATTGATGATGCGCATGGCGATATCGCCGGTGCCCCCGGCCATGTCGAGCACGCGATAGGGCCGGCTGCCCTGTTTCGGCGGCGCCAGCCGGGCAACCATGGCGTCTTTCCAGAGGCGGTGCACACCACCGCTCATCAGATCGTTCATCAGGTCATAGCGATCGGCGACCCCGTGGAACACGGCGTTGACAAGCCCTTGCTTGTCCGCCAATGCCACTTCCCTGGCCCCGAAATGCGTGGTTTCGCGCGTATCACTCATGCGGTTTCCGGCTCGAATATCTGTGGTTTAAGACTATAATGGCCACACAATAACTGAACCGGCGGCCTTTATCCATGCGTCATCGGGTGTCATGGTAACGGGGTTAAAGCATGCCGGAACTGCCCGAAGTTGAAACCGTCCGCCGCGGGCTTTCGCCCTTGATTACCGGCGCGCGGATTGACCATGTCACCCTCAACCGCCCCAATCTGCGCTTTGCCTTTCCAAAAGACTTTGCCGACCGCTTGGCCGGACGGCGGATTACAGCGGTCAATCGCCGCGCCAAATATCTGCTGATCGAACTCGATGACGGCATGACCCTTCTGAGCCATCTCGGCATGACCGGCAATTTCCGTGTCGCCGACATGCCCCTCGATCAGCCCAGCCGCTATCATGCGCCCCTGGTGCCGGGCAAACATGACCATGTGCTGATCGGGCTCAGGCATGCGGATGGGCGCGCAGCGGACCTTATCTATAGCGACCCGCGCCGCTTCGGCTTCATGGACCTGTTTGCCGATCCCGGGGATTGCGCGTTTTTGAACAGGCTTGGCCCCGAGCCGCTCGGCAATGAGCTGACGGCCATAGCGGTTGCTAAGTGTTTTGCCGGACGCAAGACGCCGGTCAAGGCGGCGCTGCTCGATCAGCGCAATATTGCGGGCCTCGGCAATATCTATGTCTGCGAGGCGCTCTGGCGCTCTGGCATCGCCCCGCAAACCCCGGCCGGCAATCTGGTTCTCGCGGACGGGCAGCCCCGGGCGGAACTCGAGGCGCTGGTGGGCGCCATTCGCGATGTGCTGGGGGAAGCGATTGCGGCCGGGGGATCAACCTTGAAAGACTTCCGCAATGCGGATGGCGGGGCGGGTTACTTCCAGCACAGTTTCGATGTATATGACCGTCGGGACAGCCCTTGCAGGACGAAGGGATGTGACGGGACCATCACCCGGATCGTGCAGTCGGGGCGTTCGAGCTTTTACTGCCCGCAATGTCAGGTGGAAATCAGTTGACGTTCTGCCCTGCCCTGACTATAACGCCGGGCAATTGGCGGCTTGTGGCCGCCGCTTTCATTTACCGACCGGTTCTGGGTTGCGCGTCAGCGCCAAGGTTTTCCGGTTGCAACGCCTAAGAGGTTTTTCATGGCCAATACGCCTTCGGCGAAAAAAGCGACCCGCAAGATCGCCCGCCGCACGGAAGTCAACAAGGCTCGCCGCTCCCGCATGCGCACATTCCTGCGCAAGGTCGAGGAAGCCATCACGGCGGGTAACAAGGATGCAGCAAACGAGGCCCTCAAGGTCGCGCAGCCGATCCTCCAGCGCGCCGCTGGCCATGGCATCGTCCATCGCAATACGGCTTCGCGCAAGGTTTCGCGCCTGTCGAGCCGGATCAAGGCACTCGCTGAAGCCTGAACACTGATTCCAGGTGACCGACCAAATGGTCGGTCTTGAAGAAAGCCCCCTTTTCGGGGGCTTTTTTATTGTCCGGATTGACTGTCACCTCAATGTCACACTCGTCAAAGATTGGCAAAGGGGTCTCATAAGCGCTTTTACGTATATTCGGACCTGATCAAGGTTCCTTATCGGGGAACATGTCAAAACACATGTAGAATCAGCGCACTGGACCTCATTCCAAGGGGGTGCTGGCAACGCGTTAGAATATGGTAAATTAGTGAAATGTCGTTCCGGAATGATTTTTTCGTACGGCCGTCCAAAAACCCCCCGGAGAAGATTCCGTGAGGAGTCTCAGGGTATTAAAATTATATTAACTTCCCCTTGCCGGGACATTGTCTGGCTACCCCCAGAGTCAATCAATTTTTTTGCCCTCAGGCGGATTGAAAGCCAAAATTTGGCTGGCTAAGATAGCGCCGTTGGATCAAGAAAAGGGCGCCAGACATGCGGCGCTGGCAGAGAGATTTAAATATTGGGGGAAGTCATCATGCGGCATAAGAATGCCATTTCGAAGAGGCCCGAATTACCCTTTGGCGGACTGCGTCACGAAATATTAGAAATAACAAATAGAGTTTCTCCGGATTCACCTGGAGACAATTAGTCTTTTTGGCCCTTCGCGGCCGCGTTCAATAAATCCCATCAGTATCGGGCCGCAATACTTGGCGGTAGTAGCGTAACTGTGTCCGGAATTTGGGGCATACATAGACGTGACGGCCTGACCTGTTCCACTTCGGGCAGGGTGTCACACAAGAGGCAGAACATAATGAAGAACATGATAGTAACAGGACGTACAGACGTGCTCGAAGGCGGCAGCGCGGAATGTGCCTCACCTGTTCGCACAGGGGATAAATCAATGGGCAGTCGCGGAGGTAAGCCGGTCACGGCAGACACATGGACGCGCGTTCGGCAGATGTTGCGGGCAGCAGTTGGCGAAGACGTGTTCACGAGCTGGTTTGCAAGATTGGAACTTGAAGAAGTTGTCGACGATCTGGCGCATCTCTCTGTACCCACCCGGTTCTTGTGTTCCTGGATCCAGTCCAATTATGCCGAACGCATTCTCGAAGCCTTCCAGCAGGAAACCCGCGATATCCAGCGCCTGCACTTCACCGTCAGGGTAAACGGTCAGGCCCGGCCACGGCTTGTCCCGCTTGCAGAGCCCATCGCAACCACACCCCCCGCAGACGCCTCGGTCCCCGCCCAGGCCCGCATGCCGGCCCCGGCTCAGGCTGCCCGCACCGACGCCTTGTCCGGCAGCGCGCTTGACCCGAAAATGACCTTTGACACATTCGTGCCCGGCGGCCCGAACGATATTGCTCTCGGTGTCGCCAAACAGGTGGCCCATGCTGCCGCCAACAATACGGTGACCTTCAACCCGGTCTATATCCATTCAACCGTTGGTCTGGGTAAATCGCACCTGCTCAACGCCATTGCCTGGGCAGCCGGTGCCGCCGACGCCAATCGCAATGTGGTCTATCTGACCGCCGACCATTTCATGTACCATTTCATTACCGCCGTGCAGCGCCAGTCCGCGATCGGTTTCAAGGAATGGCTGCGCCGTATCGATCTGCTCTTGATCGACGACATGCAGTTCCTCCAGGGCAAGTCCGCGACCGAATTCGGCCATACGCTTTCCGCGCTCCTTACCGGTGCCAAACAGGTGGTTGTCGCCGGTGACGCGCCGCCCCGTGATCTCGACATGCTCGATGACCGGGTAAAGTCGCGGCTTTCGGGTGGCCTGGTCGTGCCGATCAATTCCTTCGATGAAGAATTGCGCCGGGCCATTGTCGCCCGCCGGGCCGAGCAGGCGACCGTCCGGTTTGCCGGGGTGCATTTCCCCACCGCCGTGCTCGACTATATCGCCCATTCCGTGGTCTCCCATGGCCGCGATCTTGATGGTGCCGTCAACCGGCTGGTTGCAGCCAATCAGTTGACCGGTGAGCCGATCACCGTCGGGCTGGCGGAAAAGACCCTCGCCGATCTGATCCGGTCGCGTGAAAGCCGCCGGGTGCGCATCGAGGACATTCTCAAAATGGTCTCGCGCCATTTCAAGGTGCCGCGCAATGACCTGTTGTCGGCCCGCCGCTCGCGCGATGTCGTTCGTCCCCGTCAGATCGCCATGTATCTGGCCAAGTCCCTGACCGCCCGTTCGCTGCCCGAAATCGGCCGCCGCTTTGGCGGGCGCGATCACACCACCGTCCTGCATTCTGTACGCAAGGTCGAACAGCTGATGAAGGACGACGGTGAATTGCAGCAGGAAGTCGAACTCCTCAAGAAGATGCTGGAAGAGTAAACCGCCGATAAAATCCACCCGGCCTGCTGTCAGGCCGGGCAGGGGGCGCAAGGGAACGCTGCGGGCAAGGCAGCGTTCCCTTTTTTTGATCAGGGGTGGCGCAGCCCCGACGGGGCGCTTGAAGCCGGCCGGCGATAAGGATATGCACAAATACCAGGAATAGGCAGAGGACGGGGCCTTGGACCCGCTTGCCTTTTAGGCCGTCTCTTGCGATTGTCTCACCCCCTCTGAACATGGGGGTTGACCGCTACCAAGGCGGCACACGACCGGGCAGGGAATTGAGTTATGAAAGTCACGCTTGAACGTAATCATCTTTTGAAATCGCTTGGACACGTCCACCGTGTCGTCGAGCGGCGCAACACCTATCCCATTCTGGCCAATGTGCTGATCAAGGCGGCCGATGACGGCCTCGACCTCAGGGCGACGGACCTCGATATCGAGGTGACCGAACATGTGCCCGCCATGATCGCCACGCCCGGCACCACCACCGTGCCCGCCCACACGCTTTATGAAATCGTCCGCAAGCTGGCCGACGGGGCCGAGGTCAAGCTCGAAACCGATGGTGCCGAGCAGATGTCGATCACCTCGGGCCGCTCGCGCTTTCATCTCGCCTGCCTGTCGCCCGAAGGCTTCCCGGATCTCAAATCGGGCAGCTTCTCGCATACGTTTTCCATGCCGGCCGCAGCCTTGCTGGAGCTGATTGAACGCACCCAGTTCGCCATTTCCAATGAAGAGACGCGCTATTATCTCAACGGCATTTATTTCCACACCATCACCTCGGATCAGACCGAAGTGCTGCGCGCGGTTGCAACCGATGGCCACCGCATGGCCCGGGCCGAAACCAATGCGCCCGAGGGCGCTGCGGGCATGCCGGGGATTATCGTGCCGCGCAAGACCGTCTCCGAAGTGCAAAAACTGCTCGATGGCGCCGATGGCGATGTCGAGGTGGAACTCTCCGACACCAAGATCCGCTTTTCCGTCGGCGGCGTCGTGCTGTTGTCAAAGCTGATCGAGGGCACGTTCCCCGATTATGACCGGGTCACGCCGAAGAACAACGACAAGCTGATGAGCGTTGATCGCGCCACCTTCGCCACCGCCGTCGACCGCGTCTCCACCATTGCCTCCGAGCGGGGCGGCAAGGCGGTCAAATTGTCGGCCGGTGCCGGTCAGCTCGAATTGTCGGTGACCAATCCCGATCACGGCACGGCCAGTGAGGAACTGGCGGTTGAGTTCGAGCCCGAGAGCTTCGAGATCGGCTTTAATGCCCGTTATCTGCTCGATATCGTGGGGCAGATCCGCTCGGAAAATGTGAGCTTTCTGTTCAATGATTCCGGCTCCCCGACCCTGGTGCAGGAAGAGGGTGACGCCAAGGCGCTCTATGTCCTGATGCCCATGCGCGTCTAGGCGCGTAACAACCCGATGCGCGGCGTAAGGGGTAACGCCCTGGCGCTGCGCCTTATTGGCCAGACCCCACGCCCATGCACATTTCCCGCCTCCGGCTGTCGCAATACCGCAATTATACGGCGGCGGCGCTTGATCTGGATTCCCGCCATGTGGTGCTGACCGGTCCCAATGGGGCCGGCAAAACCAATCTTTTGGAAGCGGTGTCATTGCTCTCGCCGGGCCGGGGCCTGCGGCGGGCGCCATTCGAGAGTCTCATTCAGGCCGGGGCCCATGCCCAATGGGCGGTGGCGGTCACGCTCGAGACCAGGGACGGCCCGGTGGATCTGGGGACGGGTGCCGGCGGCGATGGCGAGACCGGCCGCCGGGTGCGCATCAATGGGGCCAATGCGAGAACCGTCGAAGCGCTGAGCGCCTATGTCCGCCTGATGTGGCTGACCCCGGATATGGACGGGCTGTTTCGCGGCCCCGCCTCGGACCGGCGGCGGTTTCTCGACCGGCTGGTGATGACCCTTATTCCCGATCATGGCGTGGCCGTAGCCGGCTATGAAAAGACCATGCGCCAGCGCAACAAGCTGCTCGATGATGGCGGTGACGGGGCCTGGCTCAACGCCATTGAAGCGCAAATGGCCGAATATGCCGGCGCGATTTATTTTGCCCGGGCCGACAGTCTGGGGCATTTGCAGCGTCTGGCTAGCGAGAGTGTCGATCAGGCGGCCTTTCCGGCAGCGCGGCTGGCGCTGACGCCGCTGTTTGAGGATCAGCATGAACCCACCTCCTCCTCGACGCTGGAGGCCAGTCTGATCGCGCGCTGGCGCGATACGCGGGCACTGGACCGGGCTGCAGGGCGCACCACAATGGGCCCGCACCGGGTCGATCTTGAAGTGGTGCACGCGCAAAAGGCCATGCCGGCCAATCTCTGTTCCACCGGTGAGCAAAAAGCCTTGCTGATCGGGCTGGTGCTGGCCCATGCCCGGCTGGTCGCCAAAATGACCGGATTGACCCCCTTGCTGCTGCTCGATGAAGTGGCCGCTCATCTCGATCCGGACCGCCGCGCCGCCCTGTTTTCCGCCCTCAATACCCTTGATACCCAATGCTGGATGACCGGGACCGATCCGATGTTATTTGAGGCTTTGGGGGATAGTGCGCAGCATATTGGGGTCAATGCGGGGCGTTTGGTGCCCGCCTGAGCGTAAATAGGGCCTCAGAACGTTGAAAAATCTCAAAAAAGCACCATTTCCCTTGGGGTACGGGGGGTGATCCGTTACAACAGATTAGCCAATTTTCACCCTGATTCGGGGCCCAATGAGCGACGATAAAATTCCTGAGATTGAAGAATATGGCGCGGACTCCATCAAGGTCCTGCGCGGGCTTGATGCTGTGCGCAAACGGCCGGGCATGTATATCGGTGATACCGATGATGGTTCGGGCCTGCACCACATGGTTTACGAGGTGGTTGATAACGCCATCGATGAGGCGCTGGCTGGCCATGCTGACCTTGTCACCGTAACCCTTAATGTCGATGGCTCGGTGACCGTCACCGATAATGGCCGTGGCATCCCCACCGATATCCATACCGAAGAAGGCATTTCAGCGGCCGAGGTCATCATGACCCAGCTGCATGCCGGCGGTAAGTTCGACCAGAATTCCTACAAGGTTTCCGGTGGTCTGCATGGCGTGGGCGTTTCCGTGGTCAATGCGCTGTCGGTCTGGCTGAAACTCGTCGTGCGCCGCAAGGGCAAGATTCACAGCATCAATTTCACCCATGGCGTGGCCGATGCCCCGCTTGAGGTGATCGGCGAGGCTGGCAATGAGACCGGCACCGAAGTCACCTTCATGCCCTCGTCCGAAACCTTCACCATGGTCGAGTTCGATTTCGGCACCCTTGAGCATCGCCTGCGCGAACTGGCCTTCCTCAATTCCGGCGTGCGCGTGCATCTGACCGATAACCGGCATCCCGAACCGGTCAAGGTCGAGCTTTATTACGAGGGCGGGCTTGAAGCCTTTGTCCGCTATCTCGATCGCACCAAGACGCCACTGATCAGCGCGCCGATTTCGCTGATTGCGGAAAAGGATGGCGTCACCGTCGAAGTGGCGATGTGGTGGAACGACAGCTATCATGAAAATGTGCTGTGCTTTACCAACAACATCCCCCAGCGCGATGGCGGCACCCATTTGGCGGGCCTCCGCGGTGCCTTGACCCGTCAGGTCACCGCCTATGCGGAAACCTCGGGCGTCACCAAGCGCGAAAAGGTCTCGCTGACCGGCGATGATTGCCGCGAAGGGCTGACCTGCGTGCTTTCGGTCAAGGTCCCCGATCCCAAATTCTCCTCGCAGACCAAGGACAAGCTGGTCTCCTCCGAGGTGCGCCCCGTGGTCGAGAATGTCGTCAATGAACGGCTCAACCAGTGGTTCGAGGAACATCCCACCGAGAGCAAGATCATTGTCTCTAAAGTGGCAGAAGCCGCCGCCGCCCGTGAAGCGGCGCGCAAGGCCCGCGAACTGACCCGGCGCAAATCGGCGCTTGAAATTTCCTCCCTGCCCGGCAAGCTTGCCGATTGTCAGGAAAAGGATCCCGCCAAGTCTGAAGTCTTCATCGTCGAAGGGGATTCCGCTGGCGGTTCGGCCAAGCAGGGCCGTGACCGCGGCACTCAGGCCGTACTGCCACTGCGCGGTAAAATTCTCAACGTGGAACGCGCCCGGTTCGACCGCATGCTAGGCTCCGACCAGGTCGGCACGCTGATCACCGCGCTCGGCACCGGTATTGGCCGCGAAGAATTCAATATCGACAAGCTGCGCTATCACAAGATCATCATCATGACCGATGCTGATGTCGACGGTGCCCATATCCGCACACTGCTGCTGACCTTCTTCTACCGGCAGATGCGCGAAGTCATCGAACGCGGCCATCTCTATATCGCCCAGCCGCCGCTCTACAAGATCAAGCGCGGCCAGTCCGAGCAATATCTCAAAGACGAGCGCGCGCTTGAGGATTACCTGATCACCACCGGCACCGATGATGCCATGCTGGCGACCAAGGATGGCGATACCCGCGCTGGCGGCGACCTCCTGGCCGTGGCCGAGCAGGCCCGCGATCTGGTCCATGCCATTAACGGCATCAATACCCGCTATAACCGCACCATTATCGAGCAGGCCGCCATTGTCGGCGCGCTCGATGGCGAAGCGGTCGCGGATCCGGAAAAAGCCGTAGAGCTGGCAACCCGTGTGGCCAACCGGCTTGATCGGGTCTCCGACGAGGTCGAGCAGGGCTGGGTCGGCGAACCGGACGGCGAGGGCGGTTTGACCTTTAGGCGCACCGTGCGCGGCGTTGAAGAAACCCATACCCTTGATGCCAGTCTTCTGGCCTCTGCCGATGCAAGGCGCCTGCGCCAGATCGCCGGCCGGCTCGACGAGCTTTATGGCGGTGTCGCAACCCTCAGCCGCAAGGACACCGAAACCCCGATCTACGGGCCGTTCTCGCTGTTCAGTGCGGTCACGACCTTTGGCCGCAAGGGCATTTCGCTGCAGCGCTATAAAGGTCTTGGCGAAATGAATCCCGGCCAGCTTTGGGAAACCACCCTTGACCCCAATGCCCGCACGCTGTTGCAGGTTCATGTCAAGGAAAGCGATATTGCCGACGAGACCTTCTCCCAGTTGATGGGCGATCTGGTGGAGCCGCGCCGCGACTTCATCCAGAGCAATGCCCTCAGCGTCGCCAATCTCGACGTTTAAGCCCTTAAAGCCATTGCCGTTTTTCAACGGCAATGGCGGCTGACCCGGCGGCAGAGGTTCTTTGCAAGCCTGCAAGTGGCCCCCGAATAAAAGCCATCGCTCTTAAGCCCACATAAACCGGCCACATTTACCCTTGATAGCCGGGGATGAATTTAAAGAGGCTGAGGATTTGCCCAGGCGCAAGGGATCGGGTCGCCCGATGGATTTGAAGCTATCGCCGGAAGACAGGGTTGGCGGGGCAGGCGGCAAAAAGAAAGGCCGCCCGGCCAAAGCCACGCGTGCGAGCGCCAAAAAACCGGCCAAAGGCCGGACCAGCCGCTCCCGTGCCAGCAAACCGAAACTCACCTTTGGCCGCGTTTTGCGCAAACTTTTGTACTGGGGCGTGGTCCTTGGGGTCTGGGGCGGCATCGCTGTCACCGGGATCGTGGTCTATTACGCCATGCAATTGCCGGCCTCGGACACCTGGGCCGTGCCCGAACGTCCCGCCAATATCCGCATTGTTGCCGCCGATGGGCAATTGATTTCCAATCGCGGCAAGATGGGCGGCGAAGCCGTCTCGTTCCGCGAATTGCCGCAATATGTGCCCGCCGCCGTGATCGCGATTGAAGACAAGCGCTTCATGAGCCATCCCGGGGTTGATCCCATCGGCATTGTCGCCGCCGTGATCGACAATATCACCGAGGGACGTATCGCCCGGGGCGGCTCCACGCTGACCCAGCAATTGGCCAAGAACCTGTTTTTGACACCCGACCAGAATATCGGGCGCAAGATCCAGGAAGCGCTGCTCTCGATCTGGCTGGAGCAGAACTATTCCAAGGACCAGATCCTCGAACTTTATCTCAACCGGGTTTATTTCGGTGCCGGCACCTATGGTATCGAAGCGGCCTCACAGCGCTATTTCGCCAAATCGGCACGTAATCTCTCTTTGGGAGAGGCCGCGATCATGGCGGGCCTGTTGCAGGCGCCTTCCCGGCTGTCCCCCGACCGGCATCCCGAAGCGGCCGCGGCACGGGCCCGGGTCGTGCTCAACGAAATGGCCGCCGAGGGCTATATTTCGGAAAAAGAAGCCGCCGCCGCCGCGATCGATCCGAATAAACGCATCCGTACCCGCGTGGCGGGCGCCGAATACTATGTGGCCGACTGGGTCGAGACCTTGATGGATGCCTATATCGGTTCAGTCGACGAAGACGTTGTCGTCTACACAACCATCAACTGGGATTTGCAGAAACAGGCCGAATTTTTTGTCCGTGAAATGGTGCGGGACCAGGGCGAAGCCCATAATTTCAGCCAGGGGGCCCTGGTCGCGATGGAGCCCGATGGGGCGGTGCGCGCCATTGTGGGGGGCACCGATTACGCCAAGAGCCAGTATAACCGTGCCGTGACCGCACGCCGTCAGCCGGGATCTTCGTTCAAGCCCTTTGTCTATCTGACAGCGCTGGAGCAGGGCCTCACCCCCGATTCCATCGTTGAGGATGCGCCGTTTGACTATAAGGGCTGGCGGCCGCAGAACTACAACAACAAATATGTCGGCCGGGTCACCCTGCGCGATGCGCTGGCCAATTCGTTGAACACTGTTGCCGGCCGGCTGGCGATCGAGATGGGCCCGGAAAATGTGGTCAACACCGCCATGCGCATGGGCATTTCCTCACCGCTACAGGCCGTGCCCTCGATTGCGCTCGGCTCGCAGGAAGTCTCGCTGCTTGAATTGACGGCGGCCTTCGCGCCCTTCGCCAATGGCGGCAATGGTGTCATTGCCCATGTCATCACCCGCATT
>Ga0209344_10000772_pt1 | contig 49529 bp, 52 predicted proteins | sample Cruoilmetagenom6_FD_187293 | JGI IMG/M metagenome (GOLD analysis project Ga0209344, IMG submission 187293) | Oil polluted marine microbial communities from Coal Oil Point, Santa Barbara, California, USA - Santa Barbara Oil Seep Sample 6 (SPAdes)... | ecosystem: Environmental > Aquatic > Marine... | reverse complement strand
TGGACAATAAAATTTAAAGGTGAAAAATTATATTGTCCAGTATGTGAATTATCTTCAGCATACTTTCCAAGCAACGTTTGTGGCAGGTGCTTATCGGGTGTTCGACACCGAATCGTAACCTTGTTTTTAAAACGAAAAACAACCTTGTTTACATCTAAGCATCGTTTTCTACATTTTGCGCCTGAATATGGATTGGGTAGGGTTTTAAAAAAACAAAAGAACATTAGTTATCTTTCTGCTGATTTCAATTCACCTCGAGCTATGAAAAAAGTTGATATGATGAAGACACCATTCAAAGACAACACTTTTGACGCTGTATTAAGTATTGACGTGTTAGATGATATCCCTGATGATCATAAAGCAATTACGGAGTTGTATCGTATACTCAAACCTGGTGGGTGGTCTATTCATCTTGCACCACTCGATAAAAATCGAGAACTGACCTACGAGGATCCTACAATCACCTCCCCAGAAGAAAGAAATAAACATTTTAATGCTTACGCAAATTGGAGAATATACGGGAAAGATTATCCTCTACGGTTTACCGACAAAGGGTTTACCCATCATGTTTTCAAAACAAAAGAGTTTTGCTCAACAAAAGAGATTGAAAAAATGAAAATTGATCCTGAGTTCGAAATATACTTATTTAAGAAGCCTTCAGGTCTCTCTGTAAAGACAAGGTTGAACAACGTAACAAGTTTTCTTGTTTGGCAATTTTTAAATACCGAACCTCTTCAACAGTTGCCCCTCATGATCTGACCAAAATATTTAATCTAGTGAAGTTGTGTTCACAAAGAAGCCATTTTCCAGGATAGCAAAAACATTGCTGTTTATAAGGTACATTTCGCCATGTATGTCAATGGTCTAAGTACGTTGTTGATTTAACTTATAAATCTTTTAATAATTCGTCTACGGCGGCTTTCAATTGTGTGTCAACGCCTTTACTTTTATCATCTGGGGCGTTATACACTATAATATCAGGTACCGCGGGTGTAAAATCCATATTTTTCTCGGAGGATTTTACGTACCAACCACGGAAGGGCACACGAACAGCTGTTCCGTCAATCAGAGAATGTGAGCCTGTAGAAATCACCGCACCAAAGGTAGGTACACCAACTAACTTACCTATACCTAATTCTTTATATGCGTGCGAAAATATTTCTGCATTAGAATAACTATTTTGATTACACAGTGCAATTGACGGTTTAGTCCATGCCGTAAGTGGAAGACGCTCACTAAAAGGATAATACTGCTTGAATGAACGTTGCTCTTTCTCCAAATCTTTAGCGGCCCCACGCGGTACCGTATAGGCGTGCTGTTTAACACTCAATACGGCCATAAGGTAATCGGTGGTCCATCCGCCGCCATTATAGCGCACATCAATTACAATTCCTTCTTTACCTAAACCCGCTGCAGTGAGCTCTCGTTCAAAATGTTCAAAACTGGTCCAATTCATTCCTTGAATATGAATATACCCCAAGCGTCCATTGGAATAACGCTCTGTTAATTTTTTACGTTCTTTTACCCAAGCGTTGTAATTATCTGTTCTTGCTGAACTCTTTGGTCTTATCACTATGGATTGATTCTTTCCATTTCGAAGAATTTCCAAGCTAATTTTCTCATTACTAGTTGCACTTAAATGACGATAAAAATTTGTGTTGGGTTGAAGTGTTTCTCCATTTACCCCAACAATAATATCGCCTAATTGCAGACTGCTAACCTCACGGTCGGCTGCCGCATTAGGAACCACTTTTGTGATGCGTAAACCGTGCGTATCATTTTTAAGTTCCAAGCCTAAAACACCAGTAGTCTCACGCTGAACTTCAAAGCGTTCATCGCCTCTAGACATACCCATGTGACTTGCATTAATTTGCCCCAGCATTTTATTAAATATTGCTTTGAAATCCTGACGGGTACTTGCCTTCATTGCCAGCGGTCTATACGTGTTTTTTAAGGCAGTCCAATCCTTATTATGATGATTTGGATCATAAAAACGATCTCTAATTACCTGCCATGCTTCATCAAAGATTTGCGCCGTTTCAGCCGGATAATCTATAATCATTTTCGCCGTGAACGGTAGGCTTTCTTTTTTTAGTCCAGCCGTTTTAATGCGTGCTAAACTACCTCCAGCCACATAATAAATATAGCTGCCTTTTTGACTTAATATAATGTTTCTTGGGCGTGAATTACCTTTGGTAATAGCCACTCGATCCGTACCATCCCACGCTATTTTATACAAATCAGAAGTGACTTGCGGATTACCTCTTCCACTATTACCTGTCGTATAATAAAAAGTAGTGCCGTCGGGCGATATGGCTGATAAATATTCTCCACCTGTATAGGCAGTCACTTGGTGTTGCCGTTGATGAATGTCTTCAATATCAATCTGAATCAGATCCACTGCTGTCTCCTCTTTAGATGCCGTTTCGTTTTTATCCTTGGCTGATTTTTTAGTCGATTCGGGTTCATATTCTTCCCAATCCTCTCGTGTTTTTTCCCAATCTTCCTTTTTTAACCAGACAAACCAAACATCATGATCACCATTATTGCGATTAGAAGAAAATCCAAGTTTAGTTCCATCTGCACTCCATACAGGCCCTTGATCTGCCTTGGGGTGCATAGATACATTAATTGGCTTCCCACTGTTATCCGCCTTTTGAATATATACTTCCTCATTAAAGTACAAATCACTTTTACTGTAGGCCAACCATTTAGAATCAGGAGACCATGCTAAGCCAGTGGGTCGATCCCATCCATCTAAAAAGGTTTTTTTATTGGATAATTTCCCTTTTTCATCAATGTGTGCCACAATTAACTTTCCATATCCTACAACATAGGCTAACTGCTTCCTATCTGGTGAAAGAACCAAATCAATCACCCCTTCTTTTTCCTTGGTCAATTGGGTTATTTTTCGATGCAACGATAGATGCATATTAGGCTCATTCTCATCGGAAGACTGAACCGCATATATATTAAAAGCTCCATCTCTATCTGAGGTAAAAAGTAAGATCTCCTCATTCAACCATAAAGCGTTTCCATCACGAAAGGGAGAATTGGTTAAATTTACCGTTCTGTTTTTCTTTGGATCATTTTCATTCAAGAAAACTTCACCTCTAACCTCTAAACTACTATATTTTCCATCAGGGCTCAAGGCCAGTCGTTGGACATTATTTCTATACGTTTGTCTAACCTGTGGATCAAAGCGGTAATCACTAGCAATATGAAGTTTAATGGGGGTACTTACCTTAGTTTCTACATTGACATGTGACAGTTGATCTCCAACAATCATCACCGCATCTTTTCCATTGCGACTGAGGTGAAAAGAAAAGAGTCCCATATTTTTCAATTGCGTAATTTGAGTGGGTTCTCCATTTTTATCCCCATTTGCCTTCAGAGAAACTTGATGAATATTATACACACCACTGCGCGCAGATTGAAAATAAAGGCGTTGATTAGACCCCCAAAAAGGTGCAAGATCTTGACCTTCAAAACTCGTTATTTGATAATACGTGTCTTCCTTAATATTATATACCCAAACATCTCTATTTGCTGGGCCTTGATAAGCTTCCCTTTCAATTCTACATGAACCTCGAGTAAAGGCTACTAGGGCTCCATTAGGGGAAAGCTTGGCATCAAAACCTAAAGCGTTTAAAAAACGCGTTGGTGTTCCTCCATTACTAGAAACCGCATGAATTTCTGGTTCACGTTCAACCTGAACAAAATTACGACTTGTGGCTATAAGCAATTGGCCCTCGGTCGAAATATCTGTAGCTAAATCAGAAGCTGAATGATATGTAATTCGTTCGGGCACACCACCTTCTACCGAAATTTTAAATACATCATTTTGACCAAAGCGATTAGAACTAAAAATAAGATGTTTATCATCAGCGCTCCAAATAGGCTTACTATCATAAGCCTCATGAATGGTCAGGCGTTTTACGTAGGAGCCGTTAATTGCAGCCGTAAAAATATCACCTTGATAAGAAAAAGCAATTTGGTCAGCCGCATGATTAATAGATGGGTCATGTACTAAAGGACTATCCTGAGCGAATAGTAAGCTTGGATAACATAAAATTAAAGCCAGTATTTTTTTCATAATAGAATATTGATAATGTAGAAATTCAAATTTACAGTTAAAAATGAAAATTGAGAAGCAAAGCCTAAAGAAATATAATTAAGAATGTGAGAATTTTAGGTGTAATTAATCTCTAATTAAAGGAAGTGTAGAACAACGCAACAAACCTTCTTGTTTAGCAATTTCTGAATAGGGAACCTCTTCAACAGTTATCCCTCGTGATCTAAGCCACGTATTTAATCTGGTGAAATTTTGTTCAGAAATTACTACATCTTCCGCGATTGAAAAAACATTGCTATTCATATGGTACATTTCATCCTTTGTAATTTCAAAGATATGTTTAGGACCAAAGTAATCTACTAACCATTGATACTCTTCTTCAATTAAGAATCCGTTTTTATGGAGAATGGCCATGTTTTTACCAATTGGTTGAAAACAGCAATCAAGGTGTAAGGCATTTTCTTTTGCGTTTGTATTGGATTTCCTCAATTCAAACGATTTCACTTTTTTATGTGGAAATAAAGCTTGAATTGCCTTAACAGCATGGATATTTGTTCGGGCGGTAATGGTATCTGCATAATCTGCTCCGGTATATACCCCTATAAAGATATAGTCATTCCATGGCATAACATCGCCGCCTTCTACATGAACTTCTTCAGGCAAGCTAATCACTTTTTCTGGGTCAAACTGATCAATTAAGTATTGAATAGCTTCAATCTCTTTGGCTCTATCGGGAAGAATATTTGATTTAATAAACGTATCCTCAATAACGAAGGCGATATCTCGAGCAAAAATTTGGTTGTAATTCTCAATTGGTTCTGGTCGATATACCCGTACATTATATTTTTGTAGTACCGCATTTACCGCATCCATTTCTTTCGCCATATCCTCATTTTTAGGATAGGTTCCAGCAAGAATATGTGCACGTGATTTTGGGTCATAGGCCTCTTCTACACTAGGGGCTGGACCATTACTTCGTGCGATACCAAGAACAACTGCTCGCAAACGAGCAGTTTCATTAGTGATATTTAATGTGAGCATAGGGCGGATGAATATTGACTTCTACCAATCATAGTACCCCTTATCGTTTATTAATCGGAACAAAGTCGCGATGTGTTTCTCCTATATACACTTGTCTCGGTCTTCCAATCGGTTCTTTTCTCAGTCTCATTTCTCTCCATTGTGCAATCCAACCCGGCAATCTACCTAAGGCAAACATTACAGTAAACATTTCCGTTGGGATATCTAGCGCGCGATAAATAATTCCTGAGTAAAAATCTACATTTGGATATAATTTTCTGTCTACAAAATAAGGATCTTCCAAGGCTGCTTTTTCTAATTCTTTAGCAATGCCTAAAATTGGATCTTCTACCCCTAAATCAGAAAGTACTTCATCTGCGGCTTTTTTAATAATTTTTGCACGCGGATCAAAGTTTTTATAAACTCTATGCCCGAAGCCCATTAACCTAAAAGGATCTTTTTTATCTTTAGCTTTGGCCATGTATTTCTTAGAGTCACCGTCATCTTCCTTGATGGCTTCTAGCATTTCAATTACGGCTTGATTAGCCCCTCCGTGTAAAGGTCCCCAAAGCGCAGAAATACCCGAGGCTAACGAAACAAATAAACCTGCATGTGAAGATCCGGTGATACGAACCGTACTGGTTGAACAATTTTGTTCGTGGTCTGCGTGAAGGATTAATAACTTATCTAAGGCATCTAATACAATTGGACTTGTGACATAATCTTCATTAGGTCGTTCAAACATCATTTTCATCACGTTTTCCACATAACCCAAATTAGTATCTCCATAGACTAGCGGTAAGCCTTGTTTTTTGCGCATAGTCCAAGCCACAAGCACAGGGAATTTACCTAAAATACGAACAATGGCATTATACATTTCCTCTTCTGAATCTACATTGACTGAAGAAGGATTAAAAGCGGTTAAGGCACTGGTTAGCGATGCTAATACACCCATTGGGTGAGCCGATTTAGGAAATGCATCTACAATTTTTTTAACTTCTTCATCAACAACAGACTGTTTTTTGATGTCAGCATGAAATTTCTCTAAGGTTTCTTCATCTGGTAATTCTCCAAAAATTAACAAATAAGCCACTTCTAAAAAGTCTGCTTTCTCTGCCAATTCTTCAATACTGTACCCTCGGTATCTCAATATTCCTTTTTCACCATCTAGAAAAGTAATTGCACTTTCACAAGACCCTGTATTTTTATACCCTGAATCTAATGTAATGACACCTCCCGTGGTATTTCTCAATGTTGAAATATCAATAGCAACTTCATTTTCAGTTCCAACCACTATTGGGAATTCATACCTTTCATTATTAATTTCTATCGTAGCTTTATTTGACATATTTTCAGTGCGTATTTAGTGTATTATGTTAAGTTGCTAATTTACAAAAAATGCCTTATTTTCTTTCTATTTAACAGAAGGTTTTGCAAAAAAAATATTAAAAAAAAACGGCGGTCAAATGACCGCCGTTTTTTTACTTTTAAAACGTATTTATTTTATTTTAAATGCTTTATTTCCTGGAAAATAAGCTGTTTCACCTAATTCTTCTTCAATGCGAATAAGTTGGTTGTATTTTGCCATTCTATCCGACCTTGAGGCGGAACCCGTTTTTATTTGCCCTGTGTTTAAAGCCACGGCTAAATCGGCAATGGTATTGTCTTCCGTTTCACCAGAACGATGACTCATTACAGCTGTATAACCCGCGTTTTGCGCCATCGTCACAGCTGCAATTGTTTCGGTTAACGTACCAATTTGATTTACTTTAATCAAAATAGAATTAGCAATTCCATTCGTAATCCCTTTAGATAATCGCTCTACATTGGTCACAAACAGATCATCGCCCACGAGCTGAACTTTATCGCCAATTTTTTCGGTAAGACGCTTCCATCCTTCCCAATCATTTTCATCCATACCATCTTCAATAGAAATAATTGGATACGTAGCAGCTAATTTGGCTAAATAGCTGGCCTGCTCTTCAGAGCTCAATACCGCACCTTGTTCGCCTTCAAACTTACTGTAATCGTATTTTCCATTAACGTAAAATTCTGCCGCAGCACAATCTAAAGCAATCATAATGTCATCCCCCATGGTATACCCCGCGTTTTTTACTGCAACGGCAATGGTATCTAATGCATCTTCAGTTCCTCCTAGTACAGGTGCAAATCCGCCCTCATCTCCAACTGCCGTGCTTAATCCGCGATCGTGTAGCACTTTTTTGAGGTGGTGAAAGATTTCCGTACCCATTTTTAATGCTTCAGAAAAATTGCGGGCTTTTACCGGCATAATCATGAATTCTTGAAAAGCTATAGGTGCATCCGAATGTGACCCTCCATTAATGATGTTCATCATAGGAACGGGTAAAGTCAGGGCTGCAACACCACCAACATAACGATAAAGAGGAAGTCCTAATTCATTGGCTGCCGCTTTAGCGACGGCCAACGATACTCCTAAAATAGCATTGGCACCTAATTTTGATTTATTTGGTGTTCCGTCTAAATCAATCATAATTTGATCTATCAAGGCTTGTTCAAAAACAGAAACACCTAGAAGTTCAGACGCGAGATCATCATTAATATGTTGAACGGCTTTTAACACCCCTTTCCCCATAAAGTCCTTTCCTCCATCGCGTAATTCTACGGCTTCGTGCTCACCTGTTGAGGCTCCTGATGGTACAGCAGCTCTACCCATAACTCCATTTTCGGTAATTACATCAACTTCTACCGTTGGATTCCCTCTAGAATCAAAAATTTGACGGGCGTGTATGTTTATTATTATACTCATTATGTATGCGTTTAATTCGGTTAATTTTTTATCATTTCAAAAAACTGGTCAAATAAATACGAGGCGTCATGTGGTCCGGGACTCGCTTCTGGGTGATATTGAACAGAGAAACATTTTTTATCTTTTATACGTATTCCAGCTACGGTGTCATCATTGAGGTGCAAATGAGTAATCTCAATAGTAGGATGAGCTTCGGTCTCTTCTCTATGAATGGCAAAGCCGTGGTTTTGAGAGGTGATTTCACCTTTTCCAGTATTCAAATTTTTTACCGGATGATTTATTCCTCTATGCCCATTATGCATTTTGTAGGTAGAAATTCCATTGGCTAAGGCAATAACCTGATGTCCTAAACAAATTCCAAACAAGGGAAGGTCACGTGAAATAATTTCTTTTGCCAAAGCGCGTGCATCAGTTAGCGGTTCCGGATCACCTGGCCCATTAGATAAAAAGTACCCTGTTGGATTCCATGCGGCCATAGTTTCAAAATTGGTAGTATACGGAAATACTTTAATATAAGCCCCACGGGCTGCAAAGTTGCGAAGTATATTTTTCTTAATGCCAAGGTCAAGAGCAGCAATTTTAATAGGAGCGTTTTCATCACCATAAAAGTAAGGCTCTTGTGTTGAAACTTGGGAGGCCAATTCTAAGCCTTCCATATTAGGCACTTCTTTTAATTGTTGTTGTAAGGCTTCTATATTGTCAACCTCTGTAGAAATTACGGCATTCATTGCACCGTGTTCACGAATATACGCAACAAGTGCCCGGGTATCTACATCAGAGATCGCCATTAAATTGTGCTTTTTAAACCAATCATAAAGTGATTCGTCTGCAGAGGTTCTGGAGTAATCAAAGGAAAAATTACGGCAAATTAGGCCAGCAATTTTAATTCCTTCCGATTCAATTTCATCAGCTTTCACCCCATAGTTACCAATATGAGCATTGGTAGCCACCATTAACTGACCATAATACGAAGGATCAGTAAAAATTTCTTGATAACCGGTCATTCCGGTATTAAAACAAATTTCGGCAAAGGAACTTCCTTCAATCCCTATAGATTTCCCTTCAAATACAGTTCCATCTGCAAGCAGCAGTACTGCTTTTTTTCTCGTTTGGTATTTCATAAATTCAATTCAAAATTATTCCTATTAGGAAATATCATTAAACAAAAATAGCACAAAAAAAAAGGATAAACTATACTTAGTTTATCCTTAAATTTAATGTTTATCAACATCTTATTCTTCTTCTTGAGAGGTTTCTTTTTCGGCCACCACTGGTGCAGCTGTTTTAGCTTGCGATTTTTTTCCGCCTCTCCTTCTTGTTGATTTTTTCTTCTTCCCGTTAGGATTGTAAATTTCATTGTAATCAACCAACTCAATCATTGCCATATCAGCATTATCCCCTAAACGATTTCCCAGTTTAATTATTCTAGTATATCCGCCTGGTCTATCACCAACTTTGGTTGCTACATCTCTAAAAAGCTCAGTTACTGCGTACTTGTTTCTCAAGTATGAAAATACAATACGTCTATTGTGAGTTGTATCTGATTTAGATTTAGTAATTAAAGGTTCAACAAATTGTCGTACTGCCTTTGCTTTAGCAACTGTTGTATTGATGCGCTTATGCTCTATGAGTGAACAAGCCATATTAGCCAACATTGCCTTTCTATGGGCTGTCTTTCTTCCTAAATGGTTAAATTTCTTTCCGTGTCTCATCTTATATATCTTTAAATTCCGTTATAAAGTTCAAATGCAATCAACGCTATTGCTGGTATTGACTACTACGTACTTCTTAATTGAACTTGCTACTTGTTTAGGAATTTAGTTTTTATTTAAAAAAATTATTCTTTATCTAATTTGTACTTACTAAGATCCATTCCGAAAGTAAGGCCTTTAACATTAACTAACTCATCTAATTCAGTCAATGATTTTTTACCAAAGTTTCTAAACTTCATCAAGTCATTCTTATTAAATGACACTAAATCTCCAAGGGTATCAACTTCTGCAGCTTTCAAGCAATTTAATGCTCTTACAGAAAGATCCATATCGATTAAACGCGTCTTTAATAATTGTCTCATATGTAATGATTCCTCATCATATGATTCAGTTTGCGCAATCTCATCAGCCTCTAAGGTAATACGCTCATCAGAGAATAACATAAAGTGATGAATTAAGATTTTTGCGGCTTCAGTTAAGGCATCTTTAGGATTTATTGAACCATCAGTTTCAATGTCGAAAATTAATTTTTCATAATCCGTTTTTTGCTCAACACGGAAGTTTTCAACTGCGTATTTTACATTTTTGATAGGTGTAAAGATAGAATCCGTAAAGATAGTCCCTAAGGCTGCCCCTGCTTTCTTATTCTCTTCAGCCAATACAAAACCTCTTCCTTTTTCGATTGTAATTTCAAAATCAAGTTTAACTGATTTCTCCATATTACAAATTACTAAATCAGGATTGAGTACTTGAAAACCTGCAATAAAATTTTGGAAATCTCCAGCGGTCAATTGCTCTTTACCAGTAATGGTAATATTAACCGTTTCATTTTCAGTTTCTTCAATCTGTTGTTTGAAGCATACTTGTTTTAAATTTAAAACAATTTCAGTAACATCTTCAACGACTCCTTTAACGGTTGAGAATTCATGCTCAACACCTTCCATTCTTAATGAAGTAATTGCATACCCTTCTAAAGAAGATAATAATACTCTTCGTAAGGCATTACCTACTGTTAAACCATAACCTGGTTCTAAAGGTCTGAATTCAAATCTCCCGTCAAAATCGGTTGATTCGATCATTATTACTTTATCTGGTTTTTGAAAATTTAATATTGCCATAAGTTTAACTAAGTTCTTTATTATTTAGAGTATAATTCTACAATAAATTGTTCATTAATATTTTCTGGAATTTGAATTCTTTCCGGAACCGTAACAAACGTTCCAGACATGGTGTCCGTATTCCAATTCAACCATTCATAAACGGCACTACTGTTAGCCAATGAACTTTCAATAGCGGTTAAAGATTTAGACTTTTCTCTCACAGCAACAACATCACCTGGCTTTAACGCGTATGAAGGAATATTAACAATCTCTCCATTAACAGTAATATGTCTGTGCGAAACTAGTTGTCGTGCCCCTCTTCTTGAAGGAGAAATTCCCATTCTGTATACCACATTATCTAAACGAGATTCACAAAATTGTAATAATATTTCACCGGTAATCCCTTTACTTCTAGAAGCTCTTTCGAAAAGGTTTCTAAATTGACGCTCTAAAATACCGTAGGTATATTTCGCTTTTTGCTTTTCCATTAACTGGATTGCATATTCTGATTTTTTTCCTCTTCTACGGTTGTTTCCGTGTTGTCCTGGAGGGTAATTTCTTTTTTCGAATGATTTGTCATCTCCGAAGATTGCTTCGCCAAATTTACGAGCAATTTTAGTTTTTGGTCCTGTATATCTTGCCATTTCTGTTGATTAGTGAAAGGGATTATGAATTAAGGCTTATCCTTCGATAATCTAACTCCTTTCAAATTAATATTAATTTTATTACAGTTTGTTTCCTATACGATTAGAAAACTTATACTCTTCGTCTTTTAGGAGGACGACATCCGTTGTGTGGTAATGGAGTAACATCAATAATTTCAGTTACTTCAATTCCGTTATTATGTAAGGTTCTAATTGCAGATTCTCTACCATTTCCTGGTCCTTTTACATACACTTTAACCTTTCTTAATCCTGCTTCATGTGCAACTTTTGCACAATCTTCAGCAGCCGTTTGAGCGGCATAAGGTGTATTCTTTTTAGAACCTCTAAATCCTTGCTTTCCAGCAGAAGACCATGAAATCACATCACCTTTCTTATTGGTTAAAGAAATGATAATATTATTAAAAGAAGCCGTAATATGCGCCTCACCAATAGCGTCAACGATTACTTTACGTTTTTTTGAACTTGTTTTTGCCATAATTATAATTATTTAGTCCCATTTATCCTTGGGGTTTAGCTTCTCGTTTTTGATATACATCACCTACGATAGCTAATGACTAAGCGTTAAGACTATTTAGTCGCTTTTTTCTTGTTAGCAACTGTTTTTCTTTTCCCTTTTCTCGTTCTTGAGTTATTCTTAGTACGTTGACCTCTTAAAGGTAAACCACTTCTATGACGAATACCACGGTAACATCCAATATCCATCAAACGTTTAATATTCAATTGAGTTTCAGATCGCAATTCACCTTCAATGGTAAATGTACCTACCTGCTCTCTGATTCGACTGATTTCATCATCTGTCCAATCTTGAACTTTTGTACTTTCGTCTACTTTTGCACTTGCTAAAATCTCTTTAGCTCTGTTTCTACCAATTCCATAGATATAGGTTAATGAAATAACCCCTCTTTTGTTTTTTGGTATGTCTATACCTGCTATTCTTGCCATAATTTATCCTTGTCTTTGTTTAAATCTAGGATTCTTTTTGTTGATTACATATAGTCTGCCTTTTCGACGTACAATCTTGCAGTCGGCACTTCTCTTTTTTACTGATGCTCTTACTTTCATCTGTTCTGATCTATTTTATAATTACCGGAACGTAATTAACTTATTCTTATTAATATCTATACGTTATACGAGCCTTTGTCAAATCGTACGGACTCATTTCTAATTTTACTTTATCCCCGGGTAATAACTTGATATAATGCATACGCATTTTACCAGAGATATGTGCGGTTACAATATGTCCATTTTCAAGTTCAACACGGAACATCGCATTTGATAATGCTTCGTTTATTGTTCCATCTTGTTCTATTGCTGGTTGTTTTGCCATTATGCGACTGTTTTACGTTTTTTACTTGTTTTCATCAAACCGTCATAATGATGGTTCAACAAGTGTGAGTTAATTTGTTGTATGGTATCAATGGCTACACCCACCATAATAATTAATGAGGTTCCACCATAAAACAATGCCCAACCAGGTTGAACACCACCAAGTACGATAATGGCAGGCAAAATAGCTAATAACGCTAGGAAGATAGATCCTGGCAAGGTAATTCTAGATAAAATAGTATCTAAGTACTCTGCTGTTTCCTTCCCTGGTCTTACCCCTGGTACAAAACTTCCACTTCGTTTTAAATCATCCGCCATTTTATTGGTTGGGATGGTAATTGCGGTATAGAAGTAGCTAAAGATGATAATTAATATAGCAAATAATAAGCTATACCAAAAACCAAACATATCTTGAAATTCTATTCCAATTGCTTTAAGCGTTGAATTTTCTGATTTGGCTAATAACGCGGGTACAAACATCAAGGCTTGTGCAAAGATAATTGGCATTACTCCCGATGAATTCACTTTAAGCGGAATGTATTGTCTTGCTCCTTGTCCCACATCTTTACTTCCTGCAACCGTTCTTCTCGCCACTTGCACGGCAACTTGACGTACTGCAGTAACTAAGAATACACACGCTAAGATAGCCAATAACCAGAATATAACTTCAATAAGCACCATCAGTAAACCTCCATTGGTTTGCTCCGTTCTTGAGTATAATTCTTGCATAAAGGTTGACGGTAAATTGGCGATGATCCCGATCATAATTAATAAGGAAATTCCGTTTCCTATCCCTTTATCTGTAATCCGCTCACCGAGCCACATAGCAAAGATTGTTCCTGTTGTTAATAGCAGGATTGATGAAAACCAGAACATGGGTCCAAATCCTAATAAAAACGCACTTTGCGGAACTCCTAGGGAAGGTAAACTTCCTAAATATGCTGGAGCTTGAATCACTAAAATTGCAATAGTTAACCAACGTGTAATTTGATTAATTTTCTTACGACCACTTTCACCTTCTTTTTGAAGCTTTTGTAAATATGGCACGGCAATTCCCATTAACTGAACCACAATAGATGCCGATATATAGGGCATAATTCCAAGTGCCATTACCGATGCCTGCGCAAAAGCTCCTCCTGTAAATGCAGTTAACAACCCTAATAGATTGTTATCTTCAGTACTTGATTGAAGGCCTGTTAATTGCGTTGGATCTATACCTGGCAACGGAACTTGAGCTGCCAAACGATATACAATCATCAAACCGAGCGTAATCATAATACGATTTCTCAGTTCTTCAATTTTCCAAATATCTTGTATGGTTGTAATAAATTTTTTCATTTAATCACAAAGGATTTATAGGGTTACTGCTTCACCACCAGCTTTTTCAATTGCTGCCTTCGCTGTAGCGGTAAATTTATGTGCTGTAATATTCAATTTAGCGTTTAATTCGCCTCTTCCCAAAATTTTAACTAAGTCATTTTTGCCCATAAGATTGTTTTCTATTAACACATCTACAGTGACAGTATCTTTAATACGACCGTTATCAACCATGGTTTGTAAGACATCAAGATTGATCCCTGTATATTCCTTACGATTGATATTTGTAAAACCAAATTTTGGTACACGTCGTTGCAAAGGCATTTGCCCTCCTTCAAATCCGATTTTCTTCGAATATCCTGAACGAGATTTTGCTCCTTTATGACCTCTAGTGGCCGTACCACCTTTTCCAGATCCTTGACCTCTACCAATTCGCTTGGCTTTACTTTTTACTGAACCTTTTGCAGGTCTTAAGTTATTTAACTCCATACCTTAATTATTTAACTTCTTCAACAGAAATTAAGTGTTTTACTTTGTTAACCATTCCTAAAATCTGTGGTGTTGCATTATGCTCTACCACCTGATTCATTCTACGCAATCCTAAGGCTTCTAAAGTCAGTTTCTGATTTTTAGGTCGTCTTATTTGACTGCGAACTTGTTTTACTTTAATTTTTTTCATCGTCTTTGATTTATCCGTTAAAGACTTTGTCTAATGACACTCCTCTTTGTTTTGCAACCGTACTAGCATCTCTCAATTGTAATAACGCATCAAATGTTGCTTTTACTACATTGTGAGGATTCGATGAACCCTGAGATTTTGATAATACATCATGTACTCCTACAGACTCTAATACCGCACGAACGGCACCACCAGCAATAACTCCAGTACCATGTGATGCAGGTTTTAAAAACACCTTTGCTCCACCGTACTTTCCTTTTTGTTCATGAGGAATAGTTTGTTTATTTAATGGAATACGCACTAAATTTTTCTTCGCATCTTCAATCGCTTTCGCAATTGCAGAAGCAACATCTTTAGATTTTCCTAGACCATGACCAACTACGCCATTTTCGTTACCTACTACAACAATTGCTGAAAACCCGAAAGTTCTACCACCTTTTGTTACTTTAGTAACCCTTTGTACTCCAACTAAGTGATCTTTTAATTCAAGACCGCTTGGTTTTACTCGTTCAACGTTTCCGTATTTTTGATACATAATCTTATTAAAATTTTAATCCTGCTTCTCTTGCACCTTCTGCAAGGGCTTTAACTCTTCCGTGATACAAATATCCATTTCTATCGAAGGATACTGATTCGATCCCAGCTTTCACTGCTTTCTCTGCTAAAACTTTACCTACAGAGGTAGCCACTTCAATTTTAGTGCCTTTCGCTTCAACTCCCTTTTCTCTTGATGAGGCTGACAACAAGGTTTTACCTGTTACGTCATCAATCAATTGAGCATGAATCTCCTTGTTACTTCTATAGACTGAAAGTCTTGGTCTAGTTTCAGTACCAGAAACAACCTTTCTGATTCTGTATTTAATTCGCTGTCTTCTTTCAAGCTTTGATAATGCCATACTATCTTATATTATGCAGATTTACCTGCTTTTCTTCTTAATTGTTCACCTACAAATTTCACCCCTTTACCTTTGTATGGTTCAGGTTTACGGTATCCGCGAATTTTTGCGGCAACTTGTCCTACTAACTGCTTATCAAAAGAAGTTAATTTGATAATCGGATTCTTTCCTTTTTCAGAAATTGTTTCCACTTTAACTTCTGGGGCTAAATCAAAAACAATATTATGTGAAAATCCTAAAGCAACATCTAGTTTTTGACCTTGATGACTCGCTCTATATCCAACACCTACCAACTCTAATTCTTTGGTAAACCCTTTAGATACTCCTTCGATCATGTTATAAATCAAAGATCTGTATAAACCGTGTTTTGCTTTGTGATTTTTGCTTTCTGACGGACGTTCTAAAACGATTTCTCCCGCTTCTTTCTTAAAACTTATATCCTCAATATTCTGAGTTAATTCTCCCAATTTTCCTTTCACTGTAACAATACCATCGGTACATTCAACGGTTACGCCTTCAGGGATACTTATTGGAGCTTTTCCTATTCTTGACATGGCTATACTTTATTAATATACGTAACATAAAACTTCACCACCCACATTCTCTTGTCTTGCTTTCTTATTTGTCATCACACCTTTTGAAGTTGAGACAATTGCAATTCCGAGACCATTCAATACTCTTGGCATTTCTGTAGCGTTGGCATATTTACGTAAACCTGGTTTACTTATTCTTTGAATCTTCTTGATAATAGGTTGCTTTGTTTCCTTGTCGTATTTCAAAGCGATTTTAATATTATCTTGAATTTTGTTTTCTTCAAACTTATAACTTAAGATAAAGCCTTGATCATATAAGATCTTGGTCATCTCTTTTTTTAAGTTAGAAGCCGGAATATCAACTACTCTTAGTCCGGCATTCGCAGCATTTCTGATTCTAGTCAAATAATCTGCAATAGGATCTGTTATCATATATATTAATTTTGCGGTTTTGGTTTTTAATCGTCCGATTAAACCTGAAACCAATTAGATAATTCGTGTATTACCAACTTGCTTTTTTCACCCCTGGGATTAGACCTTGATTAGCCATTTCACGAAATGTTACACGTGAAAGACCAAATTGTCTCATATATCCTTTAGGTCTCCCTGTTAATTTACATCTGTTATGTAAACGAACTGGTGAAGCATTTTTTGGTAACTTTTGTAAGCCTTCATAGTCTCCAGCTTCTTTTAAAGCTTTTCTCTTTTCAGCATATTTAGCTACAGTTTTTGCTCTTTTGACCTCACGGGCCTTCATTGATTCTTTAGCCATAATTAATTCTTTTTAAACGGTAAACCTAGTTCAGTTAACAATGACTTTGCTTCTTTGTCAGTATTCGCTGAAGTCACAAAGGTAATATCCATACCACCAATGTTATTCACCTTATCAATATTTATCTCTGGGAAGATAATTTGTTCTGTAATTCCTAAATTATAATTTCCTCTTCCGTCAAAACCATTCGCTTTAATTCCTCTAAAGTCTCTTACTCGAGGTAAAGAAGCGGTTACTAAACGATCTAAAAACTCATACATTCTTTCTCCACGTAAAGTAACTTTTACACCAATTGGCATTCCTTTACGCAATTTGAAGGAAGCGACATCTTTTTTAGACATCGTTGCTACTGCTTTTTGACCAGCGATATTTGAAATTTCTTCCAATGCATAATCAATTAACTTTTTATCTGCTACCGCAGCGCCAACACCTTTGCTAATTACAATTTTTTGTAATTTAGGTACTTGCATAATATTTTTATAACCGAATTCTTCGGTCAAGGCAGCTTTAATTCTACCTGTATAATCTTCCTTAAGTCTTGGTACGTATCCCATCACTAAATAGTATTATTCGATTTTTTAGAGAATCTTACTTTCTTATCTCCTTCTGTTCTATATCCAACTCTTGTCGCCACACCATTTTCAACCAACATGAGGTTTGATATGTGAATAGGAGCTTCAAATTTTGAAATTCCACCTTGAGGATTCTGTGCACTTGGTTTAGTGTGTTTAGACACCATATTTACACCTTCTACAATGGCTTTATTCTTTGCTACAAGAATCTTCATTACTTTTCCTTCCTGACCTTTGTCAGTACCCGCCATTACTTTAACGGTATCGCCAGTTTTAATTTTAAACTTTCCCATGGTCATTTAATTAAAGCACTTCAGGTGCTAATGATACAATTTTCATGAATTGTTTTTCACGAAGTTCTCTTGCTACAGGGCCAAAAACACGTGTACCTCTCATTTCTTCAGTTGGATTTAACAACACACAAGCGTTGTCATCAAACCGAATATAAGAACCGTCTTTACGACGTACTTCTTTTTTTGTACGTACAACAACAGCTCTTGAAACCTGTCCCTTTTTAACTGTACCGTTCGGCGTTGCGTCCTTTACAGTTACGACAATTTTATCCCCTACAGAGGCATACCGTCTTTTTGTTCCGCCAAGCACACGAATAACTAAAACTTCTTTAGCTCCAGTATTATCTGCTACCTTTAATCTTGATTCTTGTTGTAACATAATTATTTTGCTCTATCTAAGATTTCTACTAGTCTCCAACGTTTGGTTTTACTCAATGGACGAGTCTCCATTATTTTTACTGTATCCCCAATATTGCAATCGTTTGTTTCGTCATGTGCCACGTACTTCTTCGTTTTTAAAACGAACTTACCATACATAGGGTGCTTTACTCTAGTCACTTCATTCACAACAATAGATTTCTCCATTTTGTTACTTGACACTACGCCTATTCTTTCTTTTCTAAGATTTCTTTTTTCCATCTTCTAAATACGAATACAATTATTGTAATTCTCTTTTTGTTAATTCTGTTGCAATTCTCGCCACTGACCGCTTAATACTTCTCAATTGAATTGGATTTTCTAATGGAGAAATGGTATGCGCCATTTTTAGATCTGCATAATTCTTTTTTAACGCTGCGAATTTCTCTTGTAATTCTTCAACAGATAATTCTCTTACTTCTGATTGTTTCATTTTCAACTTAATTAAGCGTTATGATCGTAATCACGTGCAACAATAAACTTCGTTTTTACCGGTAACTTTTGAGCTGCTAAACGCAATGCTTCTTTAGCTACTTCCATTGGTACTCCACCAACTTCGAATAAAATTCTTCCTGGTTTAACAACCGCTACGAAATATTCAGGGGCACCTTTTCCTTTACCCATACGTACTTCCAATGGTTTTTTGGTAATGGGTTTGTCTGGGAATATTTTAATCCACAAACTTCCTTGTCTCTTCATATATCGAGTTGCAGCAATACGAGCAGCTTCAATTTGACGTGAAGTCAATAGGTTCTGGTCTAAGGATTTGATTCCAAACATTCCGTTTGAAAGTCTGTGTCCTCTTCCAGCATTACCTTTCATATTCCCTTTGGCCTTCTGAACCTTACGATATTTTACTCTCTTTGGTTGTAACATTTTCTAAAATTTTAAAAAATCTATTTTCTTCTTTGAGGTTTTCTTCCACCTTTGTTTGGTCCCCCAGATTTACCTTGTTTTTTAGACAAGCCTACTAATGGTGATAATTCTCTTTTACCATAAACCTCACCTTTCATAATCCATACTTTTACCCCAATTCTTCCATAGGTTGTATGGGCTTCTACTAATGCATAATCAATATCAGCTCTGAATGTAGACAATGGAATTCTACCTTCTTTATAACTCTCAGAACGTGCCATTTCCGCTCCATTCAATCTACCAGAGATTTGAACTTTAATTCCTTCAGCATTCATTCTAATCGATGCAGCGATAGCCATTTTAATAGCTCTTCTATACGAAATTCTATTCTCAATTTGTCGTGCAATACTTGTTCCTACTAAGAAAGCATCTAGTTCTGGTCGTTTGATCTCAAAAATATTGATCTGCACTTCCTTCCCTGTAATTTTCTTTAATTCTTCTTTAAGTTTATCAACTTCTTGCCCCCCTTTACCAATAATAATTCCAGGTCTTGCTGTTGTTATTGTAATGGTAATCAGTTTCAACGTACGCTCTATGATTACTCTTGACACACTAGCTTTGGCTAAACGTGTATGTACATATTTACGTATTTTGTCATCTTCAGCAATCTTATCGCCATAGTTATTTCCACCGTACCAGTTAGATTCCCATCCTCTGATAATGCCTAAACGATTTCCTATTGGATTAGTTTTTTGTCCCATACTATTTACGAATTGCTATTATTTTTTTGACCTAAAACCATGGTTACGTGATTTGATCGTTTTCTAATTCTATGCGCACGTCCTTGTGGTGCAGGTCTCAATCTTTTCAACATTGCCGCACTGTCAACATACACTTCTTTTACGTATAATCCTGCATCTTCAATAGCAGCATCTTCATTCTTTGCTTGCCAATTAGCAATAGCAGACAAGGTTAGTTTTTCTAAACTACGCGCCGCTTCTTTTTGACTAAACTTTAAAATGTGAAGTGCTTTTTCAACTTCAACACCTCTCACCAAATCAGCTACGAGACGCATTTTTCTCGGCGATGTTGGACAGCCATTTAACTTAGCAAAGAATTTATTCTTACGATCTTCTTTTAGTTGCTCTGCTCTTAATTTTTTTCGAACTCCCATGATCCTGCTTATTTTTTACCTTTATTTTTCGCACCCGCATGACCTCTAAATGATCGTGTTGGTGAAAATTCTCCTAACTTGTGACCTACCATGTTCTCCGTAATGTATACGGGTACAAACTGACGGCCATTGTGTACTCCAATCGTTTGCCCTACGAAATCAGGAGTTATCATTGAAGCTCTTGACCAAGTTTTGATCACTGCTTTCTTCCCTGATTCAACATTATTCTGAACTTTTCTTTCTAATTTATAGGAAACAAAAGGTCCTTTTTTTAATGAACGTGCCATATTGCTTTACTTATTTTTTTCTACGTTCTATGATATACTTATTACTTGCTTTGGTCTTAGAACGCGTCTTATAACCCTTAGCAGGAATTCCATTTCTAGATCTTGGGTGTCCTCCTGAAGATTTACCTTCACCACCACCCATTGGGTGATCAACTGGATTCATAACCACTGCTCTAGTTCTAGGTCTTCTTCCTAACCATCTTGATCTACCTGCTTTACCAGAAACCGTTAATTGATGATCAGAATTTGAAACCACACCAATTGTCGCTCTACAAGTAACCAAAATTAATCTGGTCTCACCTGAAGGCAACTTTACCGTTGCGTATTTACCATCTCTTGCCATTAACTGGGCAAAAGAACCTGCACTTCTTGCCATAACCGCTCCTTGCCCTGGTCGTAATTCAATACACGAAATTACTGTTCCCAAAGGAATAGCACTTAATGGCATAGAATTTCCTAATTCAGGAGCAACATTTTCGCCAGACATAATAGTTTGTCCAACTTTTAAACCTCCTTGAGCAATTACATATCTTTTTTCACCATCTGCATAATTCAATAATGCAATATAGGCTGTACGATTTGGATCGTACTCAATAGTCTTTACTGTTGCAGGAATACCGTCTTTGTCTTTCTTAAAATCGACAATACGATATCGCTGTTTATGACCACCACCTACATAGCGCATAGTCATTTTTCCTCTGTTATTTCTTCCTCCAGATTTACTTCTTCCAACGATTAAGCTTTTTTCTGGCTTATCCGTGGTCACTATATCAAAATCATTTACGACTCTGAAACGCTGTCCTGGGGTTACTGGTTTTAATTTTCTTAATGACATCTCTTTTCGTCTTAGATATTGCTATAAAAATCAATGGTTTCTCCATCAGCTACCTCCACAATTGCTTTTTTATAAGCGCCGATTTTACCAACAACAACACCTTTTTTAGTATGCTTAGTACTCCGTTGTAATGGGTAATTCATGGTTCTAACTTTCTGAACTGAAACTCCATAAGCACTTTCGATAGCTTCTTTGATTTCAATTTTATTAGCTCGTTTATCAACTCTAAATGCAAAGCGATTAAATAGCTCACTCTGATCAGTTGCTTTTTCCGTAATTATAGGTTTTATTAAAATACTCATAATGCTTACTTGCTAAAATTTGTTTCAATCTCTGCCACCATTGCTTCAGAAATTACAATTTTATTGGCGTTCATCATGTTGTAAGTGTTTAGCTTAGAGCTACTTACAACATTTGTAGCTTTTAAATTGCGTGACGACAAATATACGTTTTTATTTGAAGCATCCAACACAAACAATGATTTTTTGTTTTCAAGAGATAATGCCTTCAATACATCTGTGAAATTTTTAGTTTTTGGAGCATCAAAATTGAAGTCTTCAATCACTACTATTCCATCATTCTTTGCTTTCATACTTAAGGCTGATAATCGTGCCACACGTTTTAAACCCTTGTTTAATTTAAAACCGTAATTTCTAGGTCTTGGTCCAAAAACGCGACCCCCACCTCTAAATACTGGCGACTTGATACTACCTGCTCTTGCAGTACCGGTCCCCTTTTGTTTTTTAATCTTACGTGTACTACCTTTAATATCTGCTCTTTCTTTAGCTTTATGCGTACCTTGTCTTTGGTTCGCTAAATACTGTTTTACGTCTAAATAAACCGCATGATTATTTGGTTCAATAGCGAACACAGCATCTGAAAGTTCAACTTTTCTTCCAGTATTTTTCCCGTTGATGTCTACTACGTCTACTTTCATTATTTCCGAATGATTACATAAGAATTTTTATGGCCAGGAACTGCACCTTTTACTACTAAAAGATTTTTCTCAGCTACTACTTTTAAAACTCTTAAATTTTGAACTTTCACTTTTTCACCACCCATTCTTCCGGCCATTTTCATTCCTTTAAATACTCTTGCAGGATATGAAGCAGCACCTATCGAACCAGGAGCTCTTAATCTATTATGTTGACCGTGTGTTGCTTGTCCAACTCCACCAAAACCGTGACGTTTAACAACTCCTTGAAATCCTTTCCCTTTTGAGGTTCCAGATACATCAACGAATTCACCTTCTTCGAAGTGATCAACGGTGATTGAATCACCTAATTTGTACTCCTCATCAAAACCTTGAAATTCAACAACACGTTTCTTAGCATCTGTACCCGCCTTCTTAAAGTGACCTTTAAGCGCTTTGGTTGTCTGCTTTTCTGCTTTGTCATCGAAACCAAGCTGTAAGGCTTCATAGCCGTCAACTTCTTTGGTTCTGACTTGGGTAACTACACAAGGACCGGCTTGAATAACAGTACAAGGAATATTTTTCCCGTTGTCATCAAAAATACTGGTCATTCCAATTTTCTTTCCTATTAACCCAGACATTTAATTTTAATTTAATTATTTATTTATTTGTTCTTCCGCTAAAGCGGATGTATACACTTGTTTACTTGCTTATATCGATACAAAAAAAAAGGGTCAAAATACTTCAACCCTGAATGTATTTTTTTCCGTTTTTCCCTCGACAACCGCTTAGGACATTTTATCCCCGTTTCAACGGGAATCTTTATTGTATTGTAGAGACGTTGCAGTGCAACGTCTCTACAATACAATCACACCTTGATCTCTACTTCAACTCCGCTCGGTAATTCCAATTTCATCAACGCATCAATGGTTTTTGATGAAGAGCTATAGATATCTAATAATCTCTTATATGAACTTAATTGAAATTGTTCTCTCGATTTTTTATTCACGTGAGGAGAACGCAATACAGTAAATATTTTCTTGTGTGTTGGTAAAGGAATAGGTCCGTTTATTACTGCACCTGTACTCTTTACTGTTTTCACGATTTTCTCAGCAGATTTATCTACTAAATTATAATCGTAAGACTTTAGTTTTATTCTAATTTTTTGACTCATCGTTCTTAATATAGTAAATTAACCTTGTGTTTTTTTGATGACCTCTGCCGAGATATTTGCTGGCGTTTCCGCATAATGCGAAAATTCCATTGTTGACGTTGCACGACCAGAAGAAAGTGTTCTTAATGAGGTTACATAACCAAACATTTCTGATAATGGAACTTCACCTTTTACCACTTTGGCACCCGCACGATCAGACATGTCATTAACCTGTCCTCTTCTACGGTTTAAATCTCCAACGATATCACCCATATTTTCCTCTGGGGTCAAAACTTCCAGTTTCATAATAGGTTCTAGTATCACCGCTCCAGCAGCTTTTGCCGCAGCTTTGTATCCAAGTTTAGCCGCCAATTCAAATGAAAGTGCATCAGAATCCACCGCGTGGAAAGATCCATCTTTCAATGTAATTTTCATACTATCCATTTCAAATCCTGCTAATGGTCCGTTAACCATGGCCGCTTTGAATCCTTTTTCTATAGAAGGAATAAATTCTTTAGGAATGTTCCCCCCTTTAATAAGGTTAACAAACTCTAATCCAGATTTACCATCTTCAGCTGGTTCCATCGTAAATACGATATCAGCAAATTTTCCACGTCCTCCAGATTGTTTCTTATAAACTTCTCTGTGGTCTGCAGGTCTTGTAATGGCTTCTTTATACTCAACTTGAGGTTGACCTTCATTCACCTCAACTTTAAATTCTCTTCTTAAACGATCTACAATGATATCTAAGTGAAGCTCACCCATACCAGAAATAATCGTTTGCCCTGAAGCTTCATCCGTTTTTACTTGAAACGTAGGATCTTCTTCAGCCAATTTAGCCAAGGCCATCCCTAACTTATCTACATCAGCCTTTGTTTTAGGCTCCACTGCAATACCAATTACTGGATCTGGAAAATCCATACTCTCTAATATAATTGGTGCTTTTTCTGCAGATAAGGTATCTCCAGTTTTAATATCCTTAAAACCAACAGCTGCACCAATATCTCCTGCTTCAATAAAATCAATTGCATTTTGCTTATTGGCGTGCATTTGATATATTCTAGAAATACGTTCTTTCTTTCCTGAACGATTGTTTAAGACGTATGAACCTGCATCTAATCGTCCTGAATAGGCTCTAAAAAATGCTAAACGTCCCACAAATGGATCGGTTGCAATTTTAAAAGCTAAGGCAGCAAATGGTTCAGAAACACTTGGTTTTCTTGCAATCTCATTTCCTGTATCTGGATCAATACCAACAATCGCTTCCTTATCCAATGGAGAAGGTAAATAACGACAAACAGCATCCATCAAGAACTGAACTCCTTTATTCTTAAAAGAAGAACCACAAATCATTGGAATAATAGCCATATCCATTACAGCAGCTCTCAAGGCAGCATGTACCTCATCTTCTGTAATAGAATTTTCATCTTCCATGAATTTTTCGAGTAAATCTTCGTCATAACTAGCTACCTCTTCAATAAGTAACGCTCTATAACTATGAACTTCCTCTTTCATATCTTCTGGAATATCTACCACATCAAAGGTAGAACCAAAATTATCTTCGTGCCATATTATGGCTCTATTTTTTACTAAATCTACAACTCCTTTAAAGTCAGACTCATCACCAATTGGCAAAACAATAGGAACTGCATTAGAACCTAACATTTCTTTTACCTGCTTATTCACTTCTAAAAAGTTAGCCCCTTGACGGTCCATCTTATTTACGAAGCCAATACGCGGCACCTTATAGTTATCTGCAAGTCTCCAGTTCGTTTCAGATTGAGGCTCAACACCATCAACCGCACTAAACAAGAATACCAATCCATCTAACACACGTAAGGAACGATTTACCTCTACGGTAAAATCAACGTGGCCCGGAGTGTCAATAATATTAAAATGGTAATCATTTGTTTCTGGTAACGGCTGTCCATTTTCAATTGGGAATTTCCAATCACAGGTAGTTGCTGCCGAGGTAATTGTAATCCCTCTTTCAGCTTCCTGCTCCATCCAGTCCATCGTTGATGCACCATCGTGAACTTCACCAATTTTATGACTCACACCCGTATAAAAAAGAATACGCTCTGTTGTAGTGGTTTTACCCGCATCAATATGCGCAGCAATTCCAATATTTCTAGTTAATTTTAAATCTCTTGCCATTTCTTATTAAAATCTAAAGTGTGAAAATGCTTTATTTGCATCAGCCATTTTATGAACATCTGTTCTCTTTTTAACGGCCGCACCTTCTTCCTTGGCAGCTGCTAATACTTCTCCTGCTAATCGTTGAGCCATCGATTTTTCATTACGCTTTCTCGCGTATAAAATCATCCATTTAATGGCCATAGACACTTTTCTGTCTGGTCTAATTTGCATTGGAATTTGGAAAGTTGCTCCACCCACTCTTCGGCTTCTCACCTCTACATGTGGCATCACATTTGACAATGCTTCTTTCCATATTTCTAATGAAGTCTTTTCTTCATCTTGTTTTCTCTCTTCTACGATATCTAAAGCATCATAGAATACTTTAAAAGCTACAGACTTCTTTCCATCCAACATCAAATTATTTACAAAACGTGTAACTAATTGATCATTAAATTTTGGATCAGGTAGTAGAAATCTTTTTTTGGCGCTTCTTTTTCTCATTACGCTGTTACATTAAAGTGTTAAAATTATTTTTTAGGGCGTTTAGTTCCGTATTTTGAACGGCGCTGAGTTCTCCCTTCTACTCCTGCAGTATCCAAAGCTCCACGTACTACGTGATACTTCACCCCAGGTAAATCTTTTACTCTTCCTCCTCTAACTAATACTATCGAGTGTTCTTGTAAATTATGTCCTTCTCCAGGGATGTATGCATTCACCTCATTTCCATTTGTCAACCTTACCCTTGCCACTTTTCTCATCGCTGAGTTAGGTTTTTTTGGTGTAGTTGTGTAAACACGTGTACATACGCCTCTTCGCTGCGGACATGAATTCAAAGCAGCCGATTTATTCTTCTTAGTTATTTGGGTTCTTCCCTTACGTACTAATTGTTGTATAGTTGGCATATAAATTAATTATAATTTTATTTTTATATCCTCTCTTTTTAAGAGTTTGCAAATGTAGAATATTTTTTTGGTAATTCAAATAGCTTAAGCCTAATTTTTATTAGCAAAATTAAAACAATGTCAAAAAGATGAAAATAAAGTTCATTTTATCCTACTTTTGACAAGTTTTGAAAAGAAAATACACACCATATATATATATCCTCTTTTTATGGGGGAGTTTACTTCAGGTTTCCGCCCAAGAAGTATCGCTTGAGGTATTCACAGAGCGCCCAGAGAACAAGGTATTTGTATCACAGTTGCACTACCAACATCGCCTTGATCACGAACACATGATACCCCAACAAATTGATAGCATCTACAAACAACTCAATGCACTCGGATTTTTACACCCCACGATTCGGCACAACAAAATAAATGACAGCACAATTAACGCACATATCCACCTGGGCAATCAACTCACCCATGCGCTGCTTAAAATCCCCCCTAACGTGTTTACCGATAAAGAATTAAAAGAACTCCCTGGTAAACTCACCCAAAATCAACTCAGCATCGCGTTTACACAAACCCAAAACGCACTACAACAAATTGCACACCTATTAGATCAACGCGGTGAGACATTTTCAACTGTGCGACTTACAAAGATTAGCATTAACGGCTCCCTACTTCGCGCAACACTAGCTATTACCCAAACCGCTCCCCGTCGTATCGATAAAATTAGCATCCAAGGCTACCCCGAACTATCTAAGGGGTATATAAAACAGTACCTAGGCCTTGAAATTGGACAGACCTTTAAGAAATCTGACCTCTTGCCACTTTATGAACAACTCAATACAATTCCATTTATCCGCCAACTTAAAGCGCCTCAGGTTCTCTTCACCAAAGACACAACCCACCTCTATCTATTTCTACAAAAACAAATGGTTAATCAATTTGACGGACTTATTGGTTTCACAAGCAAAGAAACCGGAGGCGGCCTCCAATTTAACGGTCACATTGACCTCGCCTTACAAAATGTATTTAATGGCGGTGAGGCCATTCAATTGTCTTGGAAAAACAATGGCAACGAACAACAACAACTTAAACTCGATATCAAGACCCCTTACTTCCTTCAAACTAAGTTCACCCCTGCGTTTCACTTCAATGTCTTTAAACAAGATTCAACCTATGTTAATTCAACTACTGAAATGACCTTAGGCTATGCATTAAAATTTAACCATGCTATTGGCTTAAGTGCAGAATGGGAAAAATCAACCTCCAATACCAACCAACTCCCTACCCCCAACTACACCCACTTTTATCTGGGTGCATTCTACCAGCACAGCATTCCCTCATTCACTAAGCTCTACCCCCAAAAAGCCCAATTGGCCATCCACCTGCACACCGGCAAACGAACCATTACCAGCTCCGAACAACAAACGCGCATTCGACTGTCTGGAAGCTATATTTGGCAAGTGAGCCAACAGCACCACGTCTACCTAGCCAATGTCACCCAATGGCTTTCGTCTGACACCTACCTTCAAAACGAATTATTTAGAATTGGGGGCGCTAATTCAATTAGAGGATTCAACGAAGACCAATTTTTCAGTAATGCTTACTCGTACGTAAATTTAGAATACCGTTTTGCACCGAATAACGATACCTATTTTTATAGTATTACCGATTTTGGAAGCGCTGAAAATAAAAATGCCCTCGTTTCTACAAAATTTTACAGTTTCGGACTGGGCTATGTGATACAAACCAAAATGGGCTTAGTCAATTTGAGTTATGCTGTAGGTGGAATAACAAAACAAGCCTTAACACTCAATGACTCAAGGCTTCACATAAAATTTGTGACAAATTTCTAAAAATAAAGCAACCTTTCCCGCCTTTTTACATCAGGCTTCCCGCATTATGTTAAAATCCCTTTTTGTTAACATAATTTTAATATTTTTAACTAAAAAAATTGGTTTATTAACAAATTATTAAGACTTTTGGCTCAATTAATTCAAATAATTATACACATGAAAACAAAGTTTAGTGGATTGTTAACGCTTTTACTGGCGTTAGTGGTGCAAATGTCATTTGCACAAGAAAAAACGATCACTGGAACGGTCACGGACGAAGCAGGACCACTTCCAGGGGTTAGTATTATTGTAAAAGGCACGCAAAGAGGTGTCGAAACAGATTTTGATGGTAAGTACTCTATCAAGGCTAATGAAGGAGATATTCTTGTCTTTAGTTTTGTTGGGATGACTACCCAAGAGAAAAAAGTGGGAGTTTCGGCTGTCATTGACGTGGTTTTAGCTGCAGACAACTTTTTAGAAGAGGTTGTGGTTACAGCTCTTGGTATTAAAAGAGAAAAACAAAGTTTAGGTTTCTCTCAACAAACAGTTGATACCAAGAACTTAGTAAGAACACGTGAAACAGACATTAGTACTGCACTAGCTGGTAAAGTTGCCGGGGTTCAATTCCAAGGGCAACCATCATCTGGTTTTGGTAACTCTACTATTCGTATTAGAGGTAATACCAATGTACTTTTTGTGGTTGATGGTATTCGTTTAAACAATGCTATTGACGTGAACACGGAAGACGTAGAAGATATTTCTATTCTTAAAGGTGCCGCTGCAACTGCATTATACGGTCCAACAGCTCAAAATGGGGTTGTAGTAATTACAACTAAAAAAGCCAAAAACGGACAAAGTTCAATTGATTTCAACTTTAGTACCTCAATTGACAATATCTATTTACTACCTGATTATCAAAATGAATATGGTGGTGGGTATAACCAAGCGCCAGGTGGAGATCCAAATGCATTTGACACTTTCAACTTTGATCCAGCGCTATACCCTGCAGAATGGGCAGCCTTTGACGGTCAAAGCTTAGTTCAATACTATGCAGATGAGTCTTGGGGTCCTCGTTTAGATGGAAGACAAGTAAGACACTGGGATTCTTGGATTCAAGGAGATCCAGAATTTGGTCAAACTAGAGCTTGGTCTCCAAGTCCTGATAACGTTAGAGATTTCTTTCAAACAGGGGTAACTAACAATGCTGCTTTAACCTTTTCAAAAGGGGGAGAAGATTACTCAGTTAGAACAAATCTTACCTATATCGATAGAAGCTTAGTATATACTAATTCTGATCGTACACAGGTAAACTTCTCTGTAAATGCTGATTACAACATCAATGATAAATTGAGAGCGTACGCATTTATTAACTATCAAGATAGAAGAACAGAAAATTTCCCAGACAATGGGTATAATACCATTATTTCAAACTTTAACCAATGGTGGCAACGTCAATTAGACATGGATCGTGTAAGAAATTACCGAAGAAATGGTCAAATTGTATCATGGAACATTAGAGCCATAGATAATGCACGTCCTTTATACTGGGATTCTCCATATTTTGAAGTATATGAGAATATCAATGCACAAACCAAAAATGCGCTTTATGGTAAAGTTGGTTTAGAGTATACATTTAACGACGATTTAAGCGCGTATGTTGAGGTAAGAAAAGCCTACAACTCATATGAGTATAACAACAGAACAGCGTTTGGTGGGTTAAATTTAGAAGGCTATAGTGAATCAAGCACGATGGACTGGTCTGATGAGATTTTTGGTATCATTACTTATGATAAAGATCTTTCAGATAATTTTGACATCAATGCATCCCTTGGATTTGAAATCAATGATTCTCAAACTAAATCGTTAGCGGGTAACACTGTGGGGGGATTATCAACCTTAGACTTCTATAGTTTAGCAACGTCTGTTGATAGACCTAGTATTTCAAATAGCCGTACGCAAGTAAGAAGAAATTCTTTACTTTCTAAAGCGTCTGTTGGATATAAAAACATGTTATATGTAGACGGTTCTGCTCGTTTCGACTGGCAATCAACTGCAAATCCTGAAGATAACCGCGTTGAAACCTATGGTGGATCTATGAGTTTTATCTTTAGCAAATTACTTCCGCAAAATAATATCTTAAGTTTTGGTAAATTAAGAGCGAGTTTAGCTGAAGCACCTAGCTTCCCTGGCGCGTATTCTAACAACATTGTATACGGTGGAGGAACTCCTTACGGATCTTATGGGGTACAATCTATTAGTAGTGGCTATCCTAACCCGAACTTAATTGGAGGGAAACGTTCAGAACTAGAATTTGGTGCTGAATTTAAATTCTTAAAAAATCGTCTTGGTTTAGACGTTACCTATTTTGAGAAAACGGATAAAGAATTACCTGTTGGTGTATCATTGAATGGTGCTACTGGATTTACCAGTACCACTGCGAATGATGGAGAGCAATTTTACAAAGGGTTAGAGCTAACGCTTAGCGCAACTCCAGTAAAAACTGACTTAATCAACTGGGACTTCAACATTAACTTCGGTACAGTTACTCGTTGGGTAAACAAAATTACGGAAGGTGTAAGTAGTAACGTTATTGGGGGTACTTGGGGCTTAACGCTTTTAGCAGAAGAAGGTCAAGAGTACGGTGCGATTTACGGTAGAAAATACTTAAGAGATGATGAAGGTAGAATAGTATTATCTAACCGTGGGGTTCCAAGATTCGAAACTAATCAATACCTAGGAAACTTCTTACCTGACTTTACTGGAGGTATGTCGAACAATATATCTATTGGTAATTTCAATATCGGATTTGACCTTGATTTCCAAAGTGGAGGTAAAATCTATTCAGTATCTCAAATGTTTGGATCTTATTCTGGGGTGTTGGCAACAACAACTGAAAATAATAATCTAGGTAATAACGTGAGAGATGAAGTTTCACCTTCTAATGTAACTAGAAACTACGTAATTGAAGCTGCTGATGCAGATGCTACTTCTGGTGGGGTGTATATTGAAGGGGTTGATGAAACAACTGGTGAGCCTGCAGCGTACTACGTGAATCCTTATACGCACTATAAAAGATTATATCTTTTACACGAAGAGTGGATTTACGACAACACCTATGTGAAGCTTAGAACAATGAGAGTTGACTATAACTTCCCTAAAAAAGTTTTAGAGAAAACTCCATTTGACGCTATTAACGTTGGTCTTTACGGTAATAACGTTTGGATGATCTATACGTCAGTACCTCAAACAGATGTATCTGAAATTGGTAGTGGATATGCTGAGACAGGACAAAATCCTAATGTGAGAACGTTTGGTATCAATGCTAAATTTACATTTTAATAAAAAACACTATAAACAATGAAAAATATTAATAAAATAAAGGCACTATTGCTTGCTGTATTCGTTTCGTTTACCGCATGTGATACAGTGGACTTTGGGGATGTTAACATTAACCCAAATGCTGCCACGAAGGGTTCTACCGCCCTATTATTGACAACAGTCGAGCGAGGTATTGCTGGATTTACCACACAGGTAACTCCTAACCTATATACGCAATACATATCTGAAGGACAATATCCTGAAGCATCTCAATACCAAGGATTGAATTTCTCGTTTGGTTACGGTCAATTTATTGAAATCCAACGTATCATCGATTTAAATACCGATGAGGCTACCAAAGTTGATGCGGCCGCAAATGGACCAAACAACAACCAAATTGCTGTAGCAAGTATCTTACGCGTGTTTTACTTTAAATACATGGCAGAACGTTGGGGAATGATTCCTTACACAGAAGCATTACAAGGATTGGAATTACCACATCCTAAATATGATTCTCAATTATTTGTGTATAAATCATTAATCACCGAATTGGATACAGCTCTTGGATTAATCACCGCAGGTGATATTGAAGGAGACTTCCTTTTTGGAGGAGACATGGACCGATGGAAACAATTTGGAAACACATTGAAATTGATTATGGCTATTACATTATCAAATGCTGATCCAGTTACTGGGGCGGCCGCCTTTAATGAAGCCTTACCAAATGTAATTTCATCTAATGCAGAAAACTTAGTATATCCTTTCTTAAGTGATGATACTAATGATAACGCATGGCAAGATAGATTTCAAACACGTGTTGATTATATGCTAAGTGATACCTTTGTTGATGCTTTGGTTGGTGCTGGTACATCAGCATTGCCTGAAGATCCAAGACTTGCTAAAATGGGATCACCTGCTATTAATACTGGTACCTATGTTGGTGCACCGTATGGTGAACAAAACACTTCTTTAAATGACTATTCATTTATCACAGATGATATCATTTATAACGGTGAAAGAGATATGCCTATCTTTAATTATGCGCAAGTACTATTTGCTCGTTCTGAAGCTGCTGCTTTAGGATGGACTGGAGAAGATGCTGAAGCGTTATACGAAATGGGAATCCAAGCGTCAATGGACGAATGGGGAGTTTCTGGTGCTGCAGCTACTGCATACATCGCGTTAAATCCATATACTGGACAAGAATCTATGGCTTATGAAAAATGGGTGGCTGGATTCTTAATGGGATATGATACGTGGACTGACTGGAGAAGACAAAAAGCAATGGGTTACGAAAAACCATTGAGTCCTCCTGCCATCTTATTAAGTGGTGCAACCGGTATTCCTAACAGACATGGTTATGCAACTAGTGAATTTGAGACAAATAAAGAGAACTACGAAGCAGCTGTTGCTGCTCAAGGTCCTGACGATTTAAATACAGTGTTGGAAATGTTCCAATAGTGGTATTTATATATTGAATTGAATTATTAGAAAAGACCTGCAAATTGCAGGTCTTTTTTATTTGTAAAAGTGTAACTTGGAATAATATTTGATATATTTACTCTATAATTTAAATAATTTAGAAACAATGAAAAAAATAATTTTAGGAATCTTCGCATGTATGAGCCTTACGGTTTTTGGACAAAGTGCAAATAACAGTAATAGTTTTGGCTCTGGATTTAGATTAGCGATGGACGAAGTGGACGGTCATCCTTTCTTAATCAATGATTGGTACCAAGGGAATTTGGTAAAAAATGACGGAAGCGTCACTGAAAAAATGCCTCTGAATTACAATTTACTTGAAAACGCAGTGGCAACAACTAAAATGTTAAATGGTCAAAAGACGTATGTTAAATTAAATAATGCCGACTATAGTGGATTTATGATTACCGATGACAAAAATAATGTTCACCTGTATAAAAAAATACTAGGCCCCGAATTTACTAAGGCAAAAAAAGAAGATAAATTTTATTTAATCGTTGATGCACCAAATAATTCCATCCTCTTAGAAACCAACAAAAAATTTAAAGATCCAAATGCAAGTGGGTGGTCAGCCGCAACAACTACCAACAAAAGAGGAAAGTATGTTGAAAGTACCGAAGTGTACGTCAAAACTTCAAAAGGCACTTTTTCAAAAGTCAAACTCAACAACAAAGACATTACGAAAGTACTTGACGATAAAGGAAAAGAATTGAAAGATTTTATTGCAAGTAAAAAGTTAAAAATTAAAGAGGCCGCAGATTTAATTCCAGTAATGACCTATTACCGCACCCTTAAATAATCTATCTTACCATAGTAAAAGACCAGTGAAATGCTATTATTTTTCACTGGTTTTTTTTTGTATTAAAATGACGCAACCATTCCTTTTTTCTTACATCATTAACAAAACAGCCAGTCAAGAATAATTAACATAACAATAACCCTTTATTAACTTTTTGTGTTAAAAAAGTAGGATTATTAACATTTTATTGTGACTTTTGGCGGCATTAATTCAAATAAATATATAATGAAAACAAAGTTTAGTGGAATTTTGACGCTATTACTAGCGTTCATTGTGCAATTTAGTTTTGCGCAAGAAAAGATTATTTCTGGTACTGTTACTGACGATGCAGGACCACTACCAGGGGTAAGTATTCTTATCAAGAATACCCAAAAAGGTGCTGAAACCGATTTTGACGGTAAATATTCAATTCAAGCTAATGTTGGCGATGTTTTGGTATTTAGTTTTATCGGAATGAAGTCACAAGAAATAACAGTAGGTAGTGCCAACACTATTAACGTAGTACTTGAAGCAGACAATGTACTTGACGAAGTTGTAGTGATCGGTTACGGATCTGGTAAAAAAATCAGTTCGGTTGTTGGATCGGTGGTTCAAGTAAATGCAGAAGCGTTAAAAGAAAAACCATCAGCAAACGTTCTAGATGCCCTCCAAGGGAAAGTACCTGGATTACAAATTTTCTCATCTTCTGGTGAGCCTTCAGCTACCCAATCTATTCGTTTACACGGAACCGGTTCTTTAGGATCTAGCTCTACTCCATTATTCGTAATGGACGGAATTCCTATGTCTGACGGATCTTTAGTTTCGTTAAATTCTAAGGATTTTGAAAGCGTAACGGTTTTAAAAGATGCCTCGGCAACTTCTATTTATGGTTCACGTGCAGCCAATGGTGTAATTTACATTACCACCAAAAAAGGTAAAAGAAATCAACAAGCTACCATTACTGTAAGCTCTCAATACGGAGTTTCAAACGTAGCAAACAAAGATTTCTTTGAAAGTATGATGAACAGAGAAGAGTTTTTAGGATTTATGAGTGAAGCGGGTTACTACGGACAAAGTACGATTGACTTTATCAACACTACGTATCCAGATACGGACACAAAATGGTGGAAAACCTATTACAAAGAAGATGTTCCAACCTTACAAACTGATATCTCTATTAGTGGAGGGAGTGAAAAAACATCCTATTATATCTCTGGAGGTTTTTATGACCAAGAAGGTTTAGCGTATCAATCAGACTTTAGAAGAATTACCCTACGTTCAAACATTGACACTAAAGTTAATGATTGGTTACAAATGGGTTTAAATTTATCTATGGGTAATGATGATAGACAAACAAACCCTTCTGGATCTAACAGTACAAATAGAGGGTTAGCTTTATTAGCACAACCGTTCTATTCGCCAGTAGATGAAAATGGAGATTATTGGAGAGAACAAACCATTCCAGGTTGGGGGCGTTATCACCCAGCATATCGTGAGGAAGTTTTTCCTTCAACCGGAAACAATGTTCAGTTTAATCCTTCTGGATATATCCAAATCAAACCTATTAAAAACGTGACCTTTAAGTCGCAAATGGGAATGGATTTCTATGATTATAGAATATCTAGTGCTCAATTACCATCTTATGTTGGTTCGTTAGGAAATGGTTCAGCTTCAGAGACTTTCCAAAGAGGAATTAACCAAACAATTACAAATACCTTAGAGTATCGTTTTAACTTGATGGACAATACACATAACTTCAGTTTATTGGCTGGTCAAGAGTATACCAAAAATGAATTTGAAAGTTTTGGAGCTTCATCTAATGGACATAATGATGACAGACTTCTTTTATTAGGAGCTGGTCCAAATAACAGAAATGTTTCGCATTCTAAATCTGAATACGTATTTGACTCGTATTTTGGACGTTTAGAGTACAACTATAACAATAAGTACTTTGCTGATGGAACAGTTCGTAGAGATGGTTCTTCACGTTTTGGTGCTGGAAACAGAAACGCTACCTTCTGGTCTGCTGGTTTAATGTGGAAAGCTAAAGCTGAAGATTTCTTAAGCGATGTTGACTGGTTAAACAGCTTAGATCTTAAAGTAAGTACTGGTACTTCTGGTAATGCTGCAATTGGAAATTACCAATCGTTAGCAACGGTAGGAACAAATCAATATGACAATGGAACTGGATGGAATATTTCAGCTCCAGGAAATGAGAACTTGAAATGGGAAAGCCAAACTAAAACTACCATTGCTTTAAACACCACGTTATTTAACAGTGTTCGTTTAGGTGTTGAATGGTATAACAGAGTGACAGAAGACATGTTAGTTTCTGTACCTTATCCTTTAACTTCAGGTTTCTCAAGTATTACGTCAAACGTTGGTTCATTAAAGAACACAGGTTTTGATGTAGGAATTGATTTTGACGTTATTAAAGGAGATGATTTTTATGTAACTCCTTACATTAACTTCAACTACAACAAAAATGAAGTAACTGAATTATTCCAAGATAGAGATTACTGGATCATTCCTAACACTGGGGTAGCCTGGGCAGTTGGACAACCAGTTTCATTCTTCTATCCTATTTACAAAGGAGTAAACTCACAAACAGGACAACCAGAGTGGTATTTACCAAATGCTGATCCTGATCAAGTAGTGAACACAAGAAAAGATGATGCTGCGGTAACATCTGACTTTAGTACTGCCACCCTTCAACAAAACTTAGGGATTGAAAGAAATGCACCTTTAAATGGTGGGTTTGGAATTTCAGCAGGATATAAAGGCTTTTTCTTACAAGCAGATTTTGCTTTCTCTGAAGGTAAATATTTGTTAAACAATGATAGATATTTCTTTGAAAATCCAAATGTATTTACAGGATTTAACACAAGTAAACGTTCTGCTGACTATTGGAAACAACCAGGTGATGAAACTTTATTCCCTGCTTTAGATTACCAATTCACACAGTTTGATTCACGTTTAGTGGAAGATGCTTCATTCATCAGAATGAAAACTTTACAGGTTGGATATAACCTACCAGAGAAGTTCTTAGAGAATCAAAAATTCTTAAAAGGAGTTAAATTGTATGTAGTTGGAAGAAACTTATTGACATGGACAGATTACTTAGGTCCAGATCCAGAAGTTGATTCGAACCTTGCTTTAGGAACCAACCCAAATACCAAGCAATTGACATTTGGAGTAGAAATCACATTGTAAAAAATATAGAAAAAATAGAAATAATAAGTATTATGAAAAAATTAAAATATTATATCATTCCTATCTTCGCTCTTGCAATGTTGACTGTGAGTTGTAGTGATGATTTAGAAAGATTCCCATTCAATAGTATTGAGCAATCACAAGCTTTTAAGACTATTGAGGATGCAGCAAACTGGGATAACGGATTTTACGCTTTCTTTAGAGGAAGAGTTTCTGGTAGTATTCAGTTTGTAACAGATATACAAGCCGATCAATTAAATGCTTCTAAAGATTTTGGTAACAGAAATGGATTTCCACACCGTTGGGATGGATTTTTAGCTGCCGATGGAACAATTAGTAGTATCTGGTCAAGTTTGTATTCTGGAATTACCAATGTTAATGTGGCTTTAGCCGGATTTGAAACATTAGAATTAGAAGATGCAGGTGAAATTGCTCAATTAGAAGTTTTTAAAGCAGATGCTCATTTTGCACGTGCCTATTATTATTATCAGTTAATTATTCGCTATGCAAATGATTACGATCCTGCAACAGCAGGAACTGATTTAGGTGTGCCTCTTTTATTAGAGTATGATGTAAATGCACTTCCTGCAAGAGCTACAGTTCAACAGGTATATAACCAAATATTAATTGATTTACAAGCTGCTTCAACTGGACTAGCTGGTATCGCAGGTAGCCAAGGTTCTAACTACTTCAATGCGGATGTAGTGAAAGCTTTAGAAGCGCGTGTGAAGTTAAGCATGGAAGATTGGACCGGTGCCAAAACTGCTGCTGATCTTTTAATTAACAGTGGTACCTATCCATTAATGACTTCGTCTCTTGAATTAAGTGACATGTGGACAAATGATAACCCACAAGAAGTTATTTATCAGCCATTTGTAAGTGCTCCTAATGAGTTAACAAACACAAATGCTATTTACTTAGGATTTAATGCTGACGATGCTACGTGGACACCAGATTTCATCCCTTCTCAATGGGTAGTTGATGAGTTTGACAACGCTGACATCAGAAAGAGTGTGTATTTTGACGAAAAGAATGTGAAAATTCAAGGAGCGGTAACTCCAGGTATTTCTTTAGTAAACAAATTCCCTGGAAATCCAGCCTTATTCACTTCTGCAAATACAAATTACCAGCACGCACCAAAAGTGTTTAGAATTGCTGAAATGTATTTGATTTCTGCTGAAGCTGGCCTTATGGGCGCTGGTAACGGAGACGTTCCATTAAACGCTTTAAGAAATGCTAGAAATTTACCTTCAATTTTATCACCAACAATGGCTGATTTAAAAGAAGAGCGTTTTAGAGAATTAGCTTTTGAAGGCTTCAGATTAGATGATTTAAAACGATGGGATGAAGGTTTTACAAGACGTGATCCTCAAGATACTAACCTAATCAACGTTGGTACTGGTTATGAAAGTTTATCAAAAACAGCTACTGACCCTAAATTTACTTGGGCTATTCCTGCGAATGATGAGACTATCAATCCTAACATAGTTCAAAATCCAGGTTGGTAATTAACTTTATCAAATAACAATAGAAAACCACCTCCTTCGAGGTGGTTTTTTTATTTCCTATGGTGCACCCTAAATAAAAATATAATTTATTCTAAACGATGTAAATGATGGCTCTAGTTAAAATCTTATCTTTGCATCATGCAAGAAACATCTAACATCTTTGGAACTAGAGCAATTATCGAAGCGATAAAGGCCGGACAGACCCTACAAAAGGTATATCTTTTAAAAGGTATCAACAACGCATTAATTGGTGAACTAAATACCCTCATAAAAAAGAACGCTATTTCGTCAAGTTATGTCCCTGTAGAAAAACTTGACAGACTCTCTAAATTTCAAAATCATCAAGGGGCTGTTGCCAAAATTTCTTCCATAGAGTTTCATGATTTAGAAGATCTTGTACTTCGTACAAAAGCAAAAGCACCACTTTATATATTACTAGATCAAATTACAGATGTGCGCAATTTTGGTGCAATCTTAAGAACCGCCGAATGTGCCGGTGTGCACGGAGTAATTATTCCTCAGCAAGGAAGCGCTTCCTTAAATGCAGATGCTATTAAAACCTCAGCGGGTGCGGCCTTTACCATTCCAATTTGCAAAGTAAATCACCTCTTAGACGCAATTTATTTACTTCAAGCAGAAGGAATAAAAATTGTTGCCATTACAGAAAAAACAGATCAAAGTATTTACGATATGGATTTAACCCAGCCCACCGCGTTAGTTATGGGATCTGAGCATAAGGGAATTACCAATAGCATCCTTAAATTGGCTGATGGCAAAGGTAAACTTCCCTTATTAGGGGATATTGCCTCCTTAAACGTATCGGTTGCCTGTGGAGTTGCCCTTTACGAAGCCGTGAGACAACGTTTATAACTCTTTTTCTCAACGATAAACACACCCTACCTATACCAATATCATCACCAACCTCAAGCGCGCCGCCTACGGGTGCCCCGCTACGTACAATCAGGAGCGGTTACACGAGGGTAGAAATCTATTTGAATTTATTATTCTTCCTCACCAAGCCAATACTTGACTTCGTATTGATCTTCTTCTTCCTCTTCATTCCATTGAAACACTTCTTTTTGCGGGCCGTGTTTCCTAGCAATTATGGCAAAAAATAAGCCCACCAAAAATCCTGATAGGTGCCCTTCCCACGAAACGCCTTCCTTTATCGGTAAGATATACCAGATCATCCCACCATATAAAAAGACCACAATTAACGATACCGCTACTAAACGGTAATACCGTCTAATTAATCCGCTAAAAAGAATAAAGCTAAAGAGTAAATACACCACGCCACTTGCACCTATATGATAGGCATCACGAGCAATAAACCAGGTTATCAAACCACTCCAAAAAATACCCCATACCATTATTTTAAAGGCGATTTCCCGATAGAAATATATCAGCGTAGTCAGCAAAACAAGCAACGGAATAGAATTATTAATCAGGTGACTGGTATCACCGTGGATAAAGGGCGAAAAAACAATGCCTTTAAGTCCAGCTACGGTTCGTGGATAAATCCCATACTTAACTAAGTACAATTCAAAGGTTGTCCCTGCCCAAAAAACAATCCATAAAAACAACACCGTGTACAAGGGAATTGCAATGACTATAGGAGAAAATTTAAACGGAGCGTACGCATCTTTCATTGGTAAAAGATAGCAAAAATTCGACCAAATACACAGTAAGGTACATATTGGCAGACCTGTCAGCCAAGATAAAATCTACCCCTAAACTCCGCTTTGATGGAGCGCTTCGACTAATCAAACAACAATGGCTTCATGACAACAGTCAACAATCCAAAAAATTCACCCTCCCTCCTACACAACATCCCTTTTGGCTAATTATACGTTCTAATGTCGTACCGCATAAAAAAATCCCTTCAAAAGTAATCCTCAAATTTTAAGCAATCAGGTTTAAGAATTAAGCTTATTTTTGCACTATGGACATACCTTTAGCCGAACGCATTAGACCAACTTCCTTAGACGATTATATTAGCCAACAGCATTTAATCGGACCTACAGGAGCGCTTACCCAACAGATTAAAAAAGGAATAATTCCTTCGTTAATTCTATGGGGACCTCCGGGCATTGGTAAAACCACCTTGGCCAATATTATTGCCAATGAATCTAAACGCCCTTTCTATACCTTAAGTGCTATTAACAGCGGAGTAAAAGATGTACGTGAAGTGATAGATAAGGCAAAACAAAGTGGAGGCCTATTTACCACCAAAAACCCCATTTTATTTATCGATGAAATCCATCGCTTTAGTAAATCACAACAAGACTCGTTACTAGGAGCTGTTGAAAAAGGGTGGGTAACCTTAATAGGGGCTACTACTGAAAATCCAAGTTTTGAAGTCATTCCGGCTCTACTGTCAAGATGTCAAGTTTACATTCTTAATGCATTTGACAAAAAGGATTTAGAAGCCTTGTTACATCGAGCCATTACCAAAGATGTGCAACTTACTGAGAAAAACATTACACTAAAAGAAACGGGGGCCTTACTACAATTATCTGGTGGGGATGCACGTAAATTATTAAATATATTTGAGCTCATAGTCAATGCGGAAGAAGAGGAAAAAATTGTCATTACCAACGAAAAAGTTTTATCAAAAGTGCAGCAAAACACAGCGCGTTATGACAAAACTGGCGAACAGCATTACGACATAATATCGGCCTTTATAAAATCTATGCGAGGTAGTGATCCAAATGCAGCAGTATATTGGTTAGCGCGGATGATTGAAGGTGGTGAAGATGTAAAGTTTATTGCTCGACGCATGCTCATTATGGCGTCTGAAGACATTGGCAATGCTAACCCAACAGCTTTAGTTCTCGCAAACTCAACGTTTCAGGCCGTAAGTGTTATTGGCAATCCTGAATCTAGAATTCTTTTAAGTCAATGTGCCATTTACTTAGCGTCATCCCCAAAGAGCAATGCCGCGTATATGGCCATTGGAAATGCACAGCAACTAGTGAAGCAAACGGGCGATTTATCTGTTCCTCTGCCCTTGCGTAACGCTCCCACCAAACTTATGAAAGAACTCGATTATGGGAAGCAGTATAAATATTCACATGACTATCCTCAAAATTTTGCCCATCAGGAATTTTTACCTGAAGAAATCAAGGATACAAAATTATACGAGCCGGGACAAAATCAACGCGAACAAGCAAGTCGTGAATTTTTAAAATCGCGCTGGAAAGAAAAGTATGGATACTAGTAAGATGTTCCATCTATAGTTTTCTGTCTTCAGTAGTTGTCTGTAATCCTTAGTTTAACCACATGCCTTGACCAAAAGCCGATTACCAAATTCAAACGAAGCTACCATTTTATAGTAAGCTCCACATGGCTAAAAACACCGCGAACATACAAATCAACAAACCACTTTTCACCTTGCTTATACACTACCCCCTTGCTGTTTTCTAAAATAAAGAGGTCTTTTTTTGCCGATTCAAGTAACACAAAAACCACTTTCGGACTACGATCAATAAGTTGAAATCCTAATTTAGTAGGCTGCGCATACAATAATTCTCCGGTTTTGGGTATGACAAAACCTTCATTGGCCGCCTCACTTAAATCTACTTTTGTTCCTTCATTTTGCACCTTTGCACCGTCGGTTTCCTCTACAATAATCATCTCAACAGCGTCATCTAAATCTGTCGCATCTTCCACCGCGGTCATCTGCACGTTTGAAGCCTTCCCTTCATATGTATAATTTAACGCTTTAATAGACGCAAAGGCTTTTCGTAAGGCTTCTTGATGTCCCTTTTTATACTCTTTTAGTTTACTCTTTCCTACCGCGCTGGTAAACACCACTTTATTATGACAGTCTTTTAATGTGATGGTCAATTTTGTGGTAAACATAGTAGAGCTACTGGCCACATTAACTGTCAAAACCTCACAGGGATCCTTGGACCACGATGCACTTTTTTCCTCGTGATCATAACGCGTATTAAAACCTTCTTGATCAAACAAAAATTTAGTCAATTCATTTAGCTGATATTGATTAGCCGACTTTAAAAAACTGTATTCCCAGGGCACCACTACATCGCGATATTGGTTTAATTGTTGCGCGTTAACAGCCCCCATTGCGACGACAAAAAAGAGTAAAAATACCGAACGTTTCATGTGTTTTGTTTTGATAAAGATAGGAGTTCTATAAAAAATAAAGGTAGCGCATGACTTTTAATGTGCATGTGTGCTAGAGAAATCGTTTAATTTCAAGGAGACAATCAATCGCATTTTCTTCTTCGTGTGCCTGCTGTTTATGGCTATTAAAAAATATAGTTTTAATTCCCAATTGCCGTGCTCCCTGAATATCGGCTTCGAGGCTATCACCAATCATAATACAATTATGCCTTTCACATTGAGCCAACTGCATAGCATATTCAAATATTCTAGGGTTTGGTTTTTTAACCCCTACACTCTCTGAGGTTACAATGTGGGTAAAATAATTTCTAATCTGTGCGTTGAGCATCTTTTTCTCTTGAATTTCAGCAAATCCATTGGTGATTATATGTAACTCATAATTGGGTTTTAAATAATCTAAAATATCAATAGTGTGTTCAAATAAGTGATTAAAATTTGTCAAGTGCTCTAAATACCCATCCGAGAGTAGGTGAATTTTCTCATCAGAAATGGTATAATTCAATGCAGTAAAACTCTTTTTTAACCGTTGATACCGAAGGTCTTTTTTAGAAATTTTATCTTCTCTATACATTTTCCAATAGGTAAAATTAATGGGCACATAGACCCCTAAAAAGTCCTGTAAGCCTACTCCTATTTCGTGCACTGTAAAAATGTGATTAAAGGCCTGAGCAGAGTTTCGTTCAAAATCCCACAAGGTGTGGTCAAGATCAAAAAATACGTGTTTTATTTGCATGTTGCAAGATACTAATTTTAGCGAATTGCCTGTAAAATAGAATACATAACTTAGGCTAATTGACCATTAAGATTTATATCTTTGAGACAAAACAGCCAACGTGAACTTTTCACTTCAAACTTTATTAAAAACCCCATTTCAAAAGCATATTGCTACGCTGTTTAGCGGTACTGTGTTGGCGCAGGCTATTAATGTACTTGGGGCCTTATTATTAGCAAAACTGTACGCTCCAGAACGCTATGGTACCTATAGCTCTTTTTTGAGTTTTGTCAGCATCTTAACCGTGTTTAACAGCCTAAAACTAGAATACATCATCATTACAGAGAAATCACTTGAACGCGGTAAAAATATTGGAGACGCCTTAGTTTTTATCATTTTATTGATGAGTGTTGTAAGCATGGGTATTTTTGGTCTTACGAAAGAATTCTTTTCCGATAGAGGCATCCTCTTTTTAGTCTTGGTAGGCAGCAGCGTAACCTCCTTTTTTTTATCTAATAGCAAAGTGTTAGAATCGTTAGCCACGCGCACTTCTGCCTTTAAAACCATTGCCACGGCGCGCGTTCTTACCGCCATACTGGTTGTCAGTATACAATTCCTCTTGTTTTACTACACCCCTTATGGTTTACTGTATGGATACGGAATTGCCATGATTTTACTCTTTATTTTTTATGCCGTTCGCTTAAAGAGCAGGTTTAAACTCCCCCACATAGCTCAATTTAAAACGACGCTTAAAGCGCACAAAAACATAGTGCGCTACGCCTACCCTTCTGGCCTTGTTAATGTAGTGGCTATTAACGGCATGCCCATTCTTCTTTTGGCGTACTTTAGTGCCGTAGATGCAGGAGTTTATGCCTTGAGTTTAAAGGTGGTTTCTGTGCCTTTATTTATTATTTCCTCTTCAGTTTCACAAGTCTATTTTCAAAAAGCCTCATCGTATTTCAATACAGAAAAAGCGAAAATTTATTCGTTAACGCTACGGGTTGCACGCAGTAATTTTATTATTATGTTAGTCATTTTGGGGATTTTAAATACCCTTGGAATTTATCTATTAGAACTCGTTTTAGATGACAGCTGGAAGAATGTAAGGTCTTATATGTTATGCTTATCTTTTTTGGTTTTGGGACAGGTCAGTTTTTCACCCATTAGCTCATTAATTGTAATCATCAATAAAATGCATCTTGGATTGATGTTTAACGTATATTTAGTGGCGGTAAATTTGGTAGCCGTTTACATTGGCTATCAAGCAGAAGATATTTTTTATACCATAAGTATATTGTCTATTGCAAGTGGCCTAGGCTATATGCTTTTATTATTGTACTTTTTAAACCACTTAAAAAAACGTAAGAATGCCTAAAATTACCTTTAAGCAACGCCTAGACTACATACTTTTTGGATGGATTATTAAGGGGGTTTATCCGCACTATGTACGTCCAAAATATCACTATATGAGTTATCGTAAACTGTGTTTTCACTATGCTATTCCTCAATTTGTGTTTCGATTAAACCCCAAGGCTACTTGGCCCGTACATTTCACCTCTACAGTGATCGCTGCTGATAAAATTTCAAAAGGTATTTTATGTGACCCAGGGGATAACCCCAACTGCTATATACAGGCTATAAACGGTCTTGAATTAGGCTCTAACGTTGGTTTTGGCACGGGTGTAAAAGTTTTATCGGCAAACCACCATCCTGAAGCACATGCCCAACACGTAGCAGAAGGTCCAATTTGTATAGGCAACGATGTTTTTATTGGGGCAAACAGTGTGATTTTACCGGGCGTACGCATTGGAAATAATGTGATTGTTGGCGCGGGAAGCGTCGTTACAAAAGATTTACCCGCTAATGTAATTGCCGTTGGAAATCCCTGTAAAATTATTAAAGAAAAGGAGCCTTATAATGAGTCTTATGCAAGCACACAATTTAATCGCAACGTTCCTCAAGAGCACCTTACCTACCTCCAACAGGACCGCAGTGCTTCAACGAACTCCTAACCAACGTACTCGCTTGTAATGCCCGTATATTTCCTCCTGGGCCCCGAAGCTTTTAAAAAACCCTGCAATTCCAGGAACCATTGATCCTTCAAAATCGAGTACACTTTGGGTATTAGCATGTTCACGAATAAAACCATCTAACAAAAACGTCATGGCTTGCAAAGCTCTTCCCGCTTCGGTCAATGCAGAACACAAATACACCCATCGCTGTTGATCTTTTATAATTAAAGCAGCTCCAATTAATTGACCTGAGGCATCATGCACTCCAATTGAATGCAGCAATTCTTTAGCACGGGCAACATCAATTAGTTTATCCAAGCGTTCATAGACCTCCTTTTTTAAGGCTAATTTTTGTCCCACATCTTGTTTAAACAGCCGTATAAAAGCGGGGATAGAACTTGACCATTGAAGACTGAGCCCTCCCCTTTCGGCTTGTTTTAAACTACTTTTCCTGCCTTTACTATAAGCGGAATACAAGGTTTCATAGGGCGCATGTAAAGGCAAGATATAATTCAACCGTTTGCTGCAATTACGGACGGTTATTGGGTTTGAAGCATTTATCATCATTTCTACGAATCTAAATTTCGCAGGAATAGCTTGGATGAATTGATTTAAAAGTTCGGGACTAACCGCAGTGGGACTAAAAACACCAAGTTGTTGAATCCACGGAGCTAAATAAATATAAGGTATGCCAAACTTACGTTTGAAGGGCAACGGCATAACCGCCAGATAATCATCGTAAACAAGTACCCCCCAAGAAGTACACACCGCATCTAAGAACCATGATTCGGCATACATCCGAGAACCGATCGCCGATTTCACACAGGCGGTATATTTGGGGTGGTCAAGCTGAGCCCTGGAGACAAAATTGATCATTTTTTCTCTGAAAATAACTTAAAAATATCAATATACAATTTCCGCCAACGTCTCCAACGTCCTCTATTACTTAAGGTGTCGTTATGAAAAAGGGTAATAAACGTTCCGTCTACTTTTTGCACCTCTTTGCCTAAATTACTAATAATATCAAAAGCGTGCTTATGAGATAGGTTGTGGTAATCACGCAGGGTGCCGTCCATTACAGCAAAGGGAAATAATTTTAAGGGTGTCTGAATTTCATAGTCTAGATCATAAAAATAAAACGGGGTACAGGTACTTGCTCTAAATCCGTAATGCGCGGCATAACCCATCGTATAATCTTCGCGCACCTCTAGATTCACTAAATTCTGATAGGTTTCAGGTAAGCTAATACGCAGGTAGTGTTGCCTTGATTTCTCAATTGGACGATTAATAATAGACTCTAATCGCATCAGTTCTTTTTTGAGCATTGGCTCATTGTTTGGGGTAAAATAAGAGGGGTGAATGCCAACTTCAGCGTAATCTGCAATAGATTTTATAAGCGATCTATAATGGGAATTTTTAGAAGAAATGTTTTTATCATAGGTACTATAATCACCAATTAAAAAGAAAAATAAGGTCTTTATACCATATTCTTTTTGAAAAAAAAGCAAATCGTCATAGGTATCATAAGGATCTTTTTTAAATCCTAAGTGTACGATGATTCGCTCCCATAATAAGTAAAACCGTAGTTTTGATAAATCGCGTACCATCCCCCCTAGCCCACGCAGCAACCCTTTGTGTTTATAGGTATATGCGATGTCTACATCAATAGTAGAGATGTAATTAAAGGTTCGTTTTGGTACATTCAGGTCGGGGTATTTATCCTGTAAAATTCGTTTAAACTTATACGCCCAAATATCAACTAAGGGCAAGTGTAGAAATCCATACTTATAGGCGAGGCTCTCTTCGGCAGCGAAGCGATCATATTCATCTTTAACATGCGGTAAATACTCTTCATAGCGACTTAATAAATAAAAACTTGCCGCAAAAATATCAAACGGAACACTAGCGGTTTGCCTGCTTGAAAAAAAGCAGGGTACCCCATCCCAGGTTTCCATATTGATTTCTATATCATTTATTCCTTGTTCAGAAAGGAGTCCAGAACTTTTCACAAAGAGTTCATTCCCCAAAGCCTGTTTTGCATAGGTTAATTTGAGGTCGTTGTGTGCGATAAACTCTTCAACCGTAGTGGTCAATTGAATATCTAGCCCTAAAATTCGCGTAAAAAATTGCTTTAGGGTATAGGTTAATCGCGGGGTGATGTGTTGGGTATAAATGAGTAGCATTAAATCAGATTACTATCGGCAAAGCTAAAATACGCTTTTTCAGTAATTATAAGATGATCTAAAACTTTAATATCTAACGTTCGTCCAGCTTCAACAATTTTTTGCGTGAGCAATTCATCCGCTTTACTGGGCTTTAAGGTACCTGAAGGGTGATTATGACAAAGAATTAAGGCAACGGCTCCACGTTCTAAGGCCTGTTTAAATATCAGCCTAATATCGACCAAGGTACCGGTGATTCCCCCTTGGCTCAATTGACTTTTATACCTTACTTTATTTGAATTATTTAGGTACAAGACCCAGAACTCCTCATGATTTAAATCACCCAATAGCGGTTGCATTAGATTAAACACCCCCTGACTTCCTGTAATTTTAGGCTGACTTAAAGCTTCTTCCAATCGCTGACGCCGTCCGAGCTCAAGCGCAGTAATAATAGCAATGGCTTTGGCCGCTCCAATTCCTTTAAAGCGTATTAAATCTTGTACCGTGAGACGGGCTATTGCGCTTAGATTATTTTGATAGGCCATGAGCATTCGTCGCGATAAATCCACCGCCGATTCATCCCGATTCCCAGCACCAATAATTATGGCAAGAAGCTCTGCATCAGATAATGCAGATTTACCCTTTTGGAGTAATTTCTCTCTAGGACGGTCATCTTCTTTCCAGTTTTTTATTGAAATTGATGCCTTCAATACAGTATTTTATGATTTATTTAAAAAGAATGTATGTACATCTCTTTTTATTCGTTGATGCCGTAAACACTACAGCCCTTTTGCACGGAAGTGTAAAAAGTTAAGACCAGTTCAAATATATAAAAGAAAAAACAATACTTTTGTCAGTACGTTTAAATTAATAAAAGAATGAAGATAGTTATTGCGGGGGCGGGTGAAGTAGGATTTCATTTAGCGAAGTTACTTTCATACGAATCGCATGACATTACATTAATTGATTTAAAAAAAGATCGGTTACTTTATGCCGATACTCGTTTAGACATTAAGGTTTTAAAAGGTAATGGAACTTCAATTGCGGTACTAAAGGATGCCAATGTGCACGTCAGTGATTTGGTTATTGCGGTAACCTCCATAGAAGCCATAAATATTACCATTAGCGTATTAGCAAAACGCCTTGGTGCTAAACATACCATCTCACGAATCAGTAATTCAGAATTCATTGATAATAAAGAAGAAATCAACTTTGCTGAATTTGGCATTGACGAATTAATTTCTACCGAAGAATTGGCTTCCAATGAGATAAAAACCATGCTTAACCAAGCGGCATTTAACCACATGCATGAATTTGACAATGGAGAGCTTAGTATGTACGGTATGATTTTATCTAAATGGGCACCGTTTGTAGGTATGTCGGTTCAACAAGCGGCCGCAACGTTCCCAGAGATTCATTTTATGCCCATTGCCATTCAAACCCAAAGCACCGAAGATGTCATAATCCCACGTGGAAATACGGTCTTTAAGGAAGGTGACTTGGCCTATTTCATTACGCTAAAGGAAGGTGTAAATGAATTGTATAAATTGACAGGTAAAATAAAGAAAGAAGTTCAAAATGTAATGATTTTAGGGGGAGGTTCTATTGGCCGGAGAACGGCAAAAGAACTTTGCGATAAGAAAATGAACATTAAAATTATTGAACGCAACAAGACCATCGCCTTAGAATTAGCCGATGAATTACCTAATGCGCTTGTGGTTCATGGAGACGGAAGAGATGTTGAGTTGCTAAAGGAAGAGAATATTAGTGAAATGGACGTGTTTATAGCTGCCACAGAAAGTTCGGAGACCAATATCATGACCTGTCTTGTGGCGAAATCTAAAAAGGTGAATAAAACGATTGCCTTAGCCGAAAATGTTGATTATTCTAAATTATCTCACTCCATTGGTATTGACACCATTATAAACAAAAAACTCTTAGCCGCCAAC